>SDBU01000055.1_pt1 | contig 141255 bp, 103 predicted proteins | sample 2277071 | NCBI WGS metagenome assembly SDBU01 (sample SAMN10397929, study PRJNA504765) | marine sediment metagenome | isolation source: marine sediment core GS08_GC12, 126 cmbsf | place: Arctic Ocean: Gakkel Ridge, Loki's castle | collected 2008
CTTTGCGGACCGGCAAGCGGGCCTGTCTGAGCAGGCAGGTCTACCAGCGTCGGGTGGCGGAGGTGTGACGTGCGCACGCATTTGATCCAGTTGCTGCTGGCCCTGGCTCCGGCGGTCGGAGCCGGGGAGCAGGACGGCGCCCAAGACGCCCACCCGGCGTCGCCGGACCACGCCCGGGAGCCCGTTGTCGGTCTGAAGTACACCGATCCCATTCGCGTGGCGTACCTGCAGCATATCGGGCCATACTGGATGGTCGGGCCGATCTTCAGGAGCGTCGGGCAGTACATGGTCGACCACGACCAGGCAGGGGACATGTTCGCCCGATACCTGGACAACCCCGCGGAGGTGGCGGCAAGATCGCTGCGCAGTGAAATCGGGTTCGTCGTCGAGGGTGATTTGCAGCCTGAATCTCCCTTCAAGGTCGGTTGGCGAGAGCGAGAGCTGGTCGCGTTCCTTGTCGTTGACGGACCGCATGTCAAGACCCGGCGATATCACTTGATGATGTACTCGTGGATCGAGGCTCGAGGTCACAAGTCCGTGGGGCCTATCACGGAGGTCTATTCAGACCCGTTCGCAAAGAGGACCGAGCCGAGAACGCAGCGCATGGAGATTCAGATTTTGCTCGAGGAGTCGCAGGCGAAACACCGCCCACCCGAGCCGCGGGGTTTAGCCCGCACGAACGTGCGACACGGCCACGCCGGCGAGGGGAGTCCGCCGGTTACCGCAGACCCGGAGCGTGCCGGCGTGGGCAGGGCACCCGAAACGGATGCGAAAGAGGATTCTCGCGTCCCTGCCGCAGGTGTCACGAATGCGAAAGAGGATTCTCGCGTCCCCGCCGCAGGTGAAACGGACGCGAGAGTGGATCCCCGCACCCGGGCCGCAGCCGACCGACCAGCCCCTTCACCAGACGCGAAGCGCGTAGTACCAATAAGGAGACTCATCGCCCAGTCGCGCTTCGACCGGATCGCGGAACAGCTAATGCCCCAAGACGATCCGATCCCCCGGGGCCTGGAGATCTGGTTCGGACAGATGGTTTTGCGTATCGGGGCCGCTGCCAAGGGCATCAAGCGGATCTACCCCGGCGAAGACGAATCGGTGTCCGCGATCGCGGAAGCCCTTACAAGGCGTTATCGGGTAGTGTCGCGGCATTTCAATTCCGATCCGCTGGATCAGGTTGTTGTGCGGGTCGATTCTGCCACCGACCCACTGGCGGCCCGGAAGAAGGCTGTGATGCGCGAACTGGACGGCCTGCTTGCCGGAATCGCCCTGAGAACCGTCGACGCCAAGAAAAGTCTGGAGAAACTGGCCGAAGTGCTCCAACAGGTGCACGATCTGCTCCGCACGGATCGTGAGCACGGGTGAAGAGCTATCAGCTATCAGCCGTCAGCCGGAATATGGGTTGCTACCGCGCAACACATTGCCAGAAAAGAGGTTACACTCCGCGTTTGTTGTGGCCGTTGGCGGTTGCAAGCCTCTGGCTGATAGCTGACGGCTGATAGCTGACGGCTGACGGCTTCCCAAACACCCTCTTAGATAGAACGTGGAACGGCTTTCAGTATAGGTTTAGTTGTGCAGTGTCCTACGTTATCTGAGCGTTTTGCTTGCAGACAGCCGATAATGATATAGGATATATCGGGTGACGCGCTGGCCTGGGCACCACAGGCGCGGAAACGGGCCCAGGATAGCCGGCGCATAAGTTCATCAAAGAGTACAGACAATGAGCATCGAACCGACGACTTCGTCGGGCGGGGCGGTCACAATGAGTGCCAACGGGCTTCTCGAGTTCGAAAGACCGCTTCTCCGCATTCAACACGACATCGAAGAGATGGAGCGCGAAGCCGGGGAAACCGGACGCGATCTGATGAAGGACATCAGGCAGCAGCGAACCCGATTGAAGGCGACGATGAAGCGGCTTTACACCGCCCTAACGCCTTGGGAAACGGTGCTGGTCGCCCGCCATCCCAAGCGCCCGCTCTCCCCGGACTACCTGCGGATGATCTTTCGCGACTTCTGCGAGCTGCACGGCGACCGTGCCTTCAGCGACGATCGGGCGATCATCACCGGATTCGCCCGCATCGGCGGGCACCGGGTGATGTTCGTAGGCCACAACAAAGGGCGAGACATCAAGGAGCGCGTAGCCTGCAACTTCGGATGCGCCCACCCGGAAGGATATCGCAAGGCCCTGCAGAAGATGCGCCTTGCGGAAAAATACAACCTGCCGGTCGTGTGTCTTATCGACACTCAGGGAGCCTACCCGGGAATCGGATCGGAAGAGCGCGGCATCTCCTATGCTATCGCTCGAAACCTGATGGAGATGTCCCGCCTGCGCACCCCCATCGTGTGTGTGGTGATAGGGGAGGGCGGCAGCGGGGGAGCCCTCGGGATCGGGGTCGGCGATCGGGTGGCCATGCTGCAGCACGCGTTCTTCTCGGTGATCTCCCCGGAGGGCTGTGCGGCCATTCTGTGGAAAACCGCGGACCGGCGCAAGCATGCCGCGGAAGCGTTGAAGCTCACCGCCCGCGACCTGCGCAGGCTCGATATAGTCGACGAGATCATCCCCGAGCCGATGGGCGGTGCCCACCGCGACCCGGAAGCAACCGCCGCGGCTCTGGAGAGCTACATCACCGCTTCGCTCAGCGACCTGAAGCGGCTGACCGTCGACTCCCTCCTGCGCAAACGGCAGGAGCGCATTCGCAACCTAGGGAGCTTCTTTGAGGCCCCGGGCAAAGCCAAGACCGCCACCAAGCGGGAACCGCGCCCCTCCCGGCGGTCCACCCCGCGAACCTCGCGGCTCGGCCAGCGGATAAGCCCGCCTGAAAAGGCCACCGTCTAACCGGGCGGTCCGCGCCAGATGACGGAGGGGTGGCACTGTCAAGGACCGATCCCCCTGTGGCGGGATCGGTCCTTGACAGTGGATGCTGTGGCAGCACCGCCTTTGACCCTTGCTTTTACCCACATATCGCCGGACAATTCCCCGGAGGGGCAGCGGAGAATAGCCCAGCGATTCAGAGGCCGTCGATATAATCCCCGGCCGGCGCGTGGGTGACCCGTGGCGGAGGGGGGCCGCGCCCTTCGCCGCGCTCAGGGGGGGCGTGGTAGCCAGCCTCCGCCTCCGGAAGGATGACCGGATTTGTTAAGCAATTGGCTGTTTGGAGAGGTAACCACTGAATCCCTCTTCGCGGAGTTTGTTCTCGCGGGAGTGGTGGTGGTGCTGACCGGGGCACGCTTCACCCGTCTTGCGGACACGTTAGCTGATCGTCTCAACCTGACCGGCGGCTGGATCGGGTTGATCCTCCTGGCCACGGTCACCTCCCTTCCGGAAGTGGTGGCTGGTGGAACCGCGACGGCCATCGGCAACGTCGACCTGGCGTTTGCCGCGGTCCTCGGTAGCTGCTGTTTCAACGTCACCCTGATTTTCCTACTCAACGCGGTTCTGGGAGGCGGGTCGGTGCTGCGCGGGGTCAGGGCAATGCACACGCTAACCAGCTCGTTCGGCCTGCTGCTTATCGGGATAGCCCTTTTGGGTGTGGTTCTTGCGGGGAGGTTTGCGGACAGGCCCGCCGTCGGACAGATGTTGGAGCTGTCCTGGGCGGGGCTGATCGTCGTCGTCTACGTGGGCTGCATGCGGCTTATCTACAAACACGAACACGGGCTGAACGCCGAGGACCGCCGCGCGACGGCAGGTGCGAGAGAGGATTCTCGCGCCAGCGGTTCTCGCACCAGCGAGGGTGGGGGCAGGAGGTTGTACACGGCGCTGGTACTCATGGCGATCATCCTCGTGGCCGCCGCCTGGTGGCTCGCTCGTTTGGGCGATACGCTGAGCACCCATCGCATCGAGCTGATCGGCCGACCGCTGGGGGCGACGTTTGTGGGTGCCTGCTTTTTGGCCCTTGCGACCTCGCTTCCCGAGATCGCCACCAGTATTGCCGCGGTGAGGTTGGGAAACCTGGACCTGGCTTTGGGTAACATCTTCGGCTCCAACATGTTCAACATCTTCGTGTTTCCCATGCTCAAGGTGGTTTCCCTGGCAAGAGGTGATGAACTCCTGATGGCCCCAGAGAGGTTCCACAGCACCGAGGCCTTGATCACCGGGCTGCTGGCGATTCTCTTGACCGCCATCGCCGTCGGGGGACTGGCTTATCAGAGCAGGCGCAGGATGCTCCGCCGCTTCGGCTTTGATTCCATCCTGATCGCGGTTACCTACCTTGGCGGCATGTGTCTGCTGTTCATGGACGGACGTTGACTTGTCGCCGCTGTCTTCCTCCAAACGGCGCTATCGAGCTTTCCGGGCAGCCAAGGTCGGAACCGAAACTCCGGCCTCAGAGGCTGCTACAGCCGCACCCACCGACCGCCGCAGACGATGGGGCTATCTGCGCGAATACCGCAGGTGGCTTTGGCCTTTCAAGGGAACGCTCTGTATCGTCTTCGTCCTTGCCCTTATCAGCGCCGGTTTGGCCATGATCCTGCCGCTGGCGACGCGCTTCATCATCGACGACGTGCTCCCCGCGGGCAAACCCACCTCCGAGCGACTCACATCGTTGACCTTCGTGTGCCTCGCGATGGCTGCCCTGCTGCTGGTGTCTCAGGGCATCGACACCGGGCGGAGTTACATGATGGCGGTGCTAAACGCCAGGGTGATCTTCCGGCTGAGACAGAAGCTGTTCGACCGCTTTTTGAGGCTGCCGCTGGCGGAGCTTGCGGGGTTGAAATCGGGCGGGATCGTCTCCCGCCTGTCGCAGGACGTCGACAAGGTGACCGGGATGGTGCAGATGGCCCTGATCACCCCGGGTGTTGCCACGATTCGGGTGCTCCTCACCGTGGGGGTGCTCTTTTTCCTCAGTTGGCAGATGGCCCTGATGGCTTCCGCCCTGATCCCCCCACTGGTGCTGATCAACCTGGTCTGGGTGCGGAAGGTGCGCCCGATCTACCGCTCGATGGCCGACGAGCGCGCCGAGGTCGACGGGCGGGTCACCGAGACCTTCAGCGGCATCCGGGTGGTTCGGGCGTTTCGCCGCGAGCGAAAAGAAGAGCGCGACTACGCCGTCACCCACCATACCATCATCCGCAAGAAGCTGTGGGCGGAGACCCTCCGCCTGGTCGTCACCGGCGGCTGGGGACTGCTGATCCCCACGTCCAGCCTGGCGGTTGTCGGGCTGGGCGGCTATCTGGTCATTCAGGGCAGGGGCTCGATCGGGGACATCATCGCGTTTCAGATGTTCGCCTTCATGTTACTGCAGCCGGTTTCACAGATCGTCAACTCGCTGAGCGCCACCCAGCAGGGCTTCGCCGCATTGGATCGCGTATTCGAGATTCTGCAGCGCCCGGAAGAGATGCCCGACGCACCGGACGCGGTGGACGCCCCACGCCCGATCAAGGAGATTCGCTTCGACGACGTCGGCTTCGAGTACCGGGAGGGTCTTCCGGTGCTCATGGACATATCGCTTACCGTCCCTGCGGGCAGCACGGTGGCCCTTGTCGGGCCCAGCGGGGGGGGCAAGAGCACGTTGACCGATCTGGTGGCCCGCTTTCACGATCCGACAACCGGGAGCATCTTCATCGACGGCCTCGATCTGCGAAGCTTTCGCCTGGAAAGCTACCGCGAGCGACTTGCGATCGTCCCCCAGGAGGTGTTTCTCTTCGACGGCAGCGTGAGCGACAACATCGCCTATGGCCGGCGCTTGGCCGACCACGAGTCCATCGTTGACGCCGCCCGGCGGGCCAACGCTCACGAGTTCATCGAGAAGCTGCCCGAGGGATACGAAACCCTGATCGGCGAGCGTGGGGTCAAGCTCTCCGGCGGGCAAAGACAGCGGCTCAGCATCGCCCGGGCGATCCTGGCCAACCCCGAGATCCTCATTCTCGATGAAGCCACCAGCAACCTCGACACCGAAAGCGAACAGCTCATCCAGGCCTCGCTCGCGGATTTGCTGTCCACCCGCACCACGTTCGTCATCGCCCACCGGCTCAGCACCATCACTCACGCCGACATCATCGTGGTCATGCACGCCGGGCGAATTGTCGAGACCGGCACCCACGTCGAACTGATGGCCCAAGACGCCCTCTACCGCGACATGGTCGAGCGCCAACGCCGCTTCGCCGCCGACGCCTCCTGCGCCCTGGAGTGGGATTGTTGATGGATGCGCCCGGATTGGGTGCCATGGCCAAGCGCAGCGCGGCCATGCTCGTGCTGGACGAATAAACATGCCCGCGCCTCCGGCTTGGGCATGGCACCCCACCCAGCAATTGGGCTTCGACTGACCACTAGATCCGTGTCACACACGCTTGACACATTCCACAGGGAAGGTTATGGCGCTCGGCGGACAACGCATTCACACCGCAACGAGCGGAACCGGGTTGTGCCGGCTGACGAAACTCGCAGGCCAGCAATTGAGGCGAACGGAGGTGGAGATTAAGGTCACTGATACCAGCCACGTCGGAAAAGGCGCTGCGCCTCCTCCTGCGCCGCGGGCGACGGACTCGTGCAACATCGCCACACGTCTGCTCCGAATGGCTGCCGCCCTGCCGGATCATCCGGCGGTCATCACGACGCGATCACGCGACAAGACCGGGCGGGCGGTTTATGCATCCATCACCTTCGCCGAGCTCGAGGCTGCTTCGAACCGCTACGCGAACGGCCTGGCCTCCGCCGGTTTTGCTCGCGGGATGCGTACGCTGGTCATGGTCCGCCCCGGGCTCGAGTTCCTCGCCCTGATGTTCGCTCTGTTCAAGCTCGGGGCGGTGCCCGTCCTGATCGATCCGGGCATGGGAGTGCGCCGGCTTTTGGAGTGCATTCGCTCCACCGCCCCACAGGGCTTCGTCGGTTTGCCCCTCGCCCACGTGATGCGCATAGCGAGCCGCAGGCTTCAGCCTGGGCGGAGACGCCGTCCGTTCGACAGCATCGAGTGCGTGGTCACCGTCGGGCGGCGGTGGCTCTGGGGCGGTTCGACACTCGAGCAGCTAGCCGCCAGGTCAAGCACCGAGTTTACCCCCGCTCAAACTTCCCCGGACGAAACCGCCGCCATCCTGTTCACCAGCGGCAGCACCGGTCTGGCAAAGGGCGTGGTCTATGAGCACGCCATGCTCGACGCCCAGGTACGGGCAATCCAATCCCACTATGGCATTGAGCCCGGCGAGGTGGATCTGCCGGCTTTTGCCCCCTTCGCCCTGTTCGACGCGCTCATGGGAATGACCAGTGTTATTCCGGACATGGATCCGACGCGACCGGCCCGGGTCGATCCCGAAAAGATCGTCGAGGCCATCCGCGATCACAAAGTGACCAACACGTTCGGCTCGCCGGCGGTCTGGAAGCGCGTCGCCGCCTACTGCATCGATCGCGGGATCATCCTGCCCACTCTGCGCCGCGTGCTCATCGCCGGGGCTCCGGTCTCGTGGCGATTGCTGGACCGGATGCGCCGGGTGCTGGGCCCCGAGGCGGACGTGCACACCCCCTACGGAGCGACCGAGTCGCTGCCGGTAGCGTCCATCAGCGGCGGCGAAGTGCTGGACGGTTGCAGCGACAAGGCCCGCACGGGCAGGGGCACCTGCGTCGGCAAACCGCTTCCCGGAGTCGACATGCGCGTGATCCGTATCACCGACGAACCGATCGCCGAGTGGTCCGACGATCTGCTGGTGAGCGTCGGAGAGGTAGGCGAGATCGTCGTCGCCGGACCTATGGTGACCAAAGAGTACTACGGCCTGCCGGCGGCTACCAGGCTCGCCAAGATCAGCGAGGGTGACAGGATCTGGCATCGCATTGGAGACCTCGGCTATCGCGACGATGCCGGTCGTGTGTGGTTCTGCGGTCGCAAAGCCCACAGGGTTGTAACCGAAGCCGGCACGATGTTCTCCGTTCAATGTGAGGCCATCTACAACGAGCACCGAGGCGTGTTTCGCTCCGCCCTTGTCGGAGTGGGTCAGCCAGGCCGGCAGACACCGGTAATCGTGATCGAACCGGAGCCGGGGAGCTTCCCGGCCGGAAAGGGGCGGGCCGGGTTTAGCGAGCAACTCATGGAGATGGGCCGGGCAAGTGCGCTTACCCGCTCGATCGAGCACGTGCTGTTTCACCGCTCTTTCCCGGTGGATGTCCGCCATAACATCAAGATTGACCGGGAGAAGCTGGCCGCCTGGGCGGCGGGGCGGCTGCGATGAAGGCCCTGGTGACCGGTGGCGGCGGTTTTCTGGGTAGCCGCATCACCCGGATGCTGCACGAGCTCGGCCACAAAGTCACCGTCCTGGGCCTGCGACGTTATCCACACATCGAGGAATCAGGGATCCCGACGATACAGGCGGACCTGCGCGACTCAGGCGCAATCCGCCGGGCCTGCCGGGGGATCGACACGGTCTTCCATGCGGCGGCGATAACCGGAATCTGGGGAAAGCGAGATACCTTCCGCCGGATCAACGTCGACGGCACGCGAAACGTGATCCAAGGCTGCCGCGCCGCGGGTGTCCGCAGGCTGATCTACACCAGTTCACCCAGCGTGGTCTTTGGTAGGAATGATCTTTGCGGCGTGGATGAGTCCGCGCCCTACCCGGATCGTTACCTGGCTGCCTATCCCGAGACCAAGGCAGCAGCCGAGCGGCTGGTACTGGCCGCCAACGGTTCGACGCTCCAGACGGTCGCGCTTAGGCCTCACCTGATATTCGGCCCGGGCGATCCACACCTGATTCCCCGCGTCATCGAACGGGCCCGTGCCGGTAAGCTCATACAGGTCGGCGACGGCACGAATCTGGTGGACGTGACCTACATCGACAACGCCGCCCGGGCCCATCTGCAGGCCGCAGACGCCCTGGCCCCCGAGTCCCCTTGCGCGGGGAAGGTCTATTTCATAAGCGACGGCAAGCCGGTGACGCTCTGGTCCTGGCTTAACGAAATCCTGACTGCAGTCGGCGTTCCACCAGTCACTCGCTCAATGTCACATCGAGCCGCGCACGGTATCGGAGCGCTCTTGGAGGCTATCCATCGCCTAACCGGAACCGCCCGGGAACCACGAATGACCCGTTTTTTAGCGTCACAACTAGCAAAGTCTCACTATTTTAACATCGGAGCTGCCCGGCGCGACTTCGGCTACGAGCCGACGGTGTCGACCGCGGAAGGCGTGCGCCGGCTGGTGGCGGTGTTCCACGATCATAATCACAGCCGGGAAACTTGCGGGGCGTGAGCACCGGGGTCCGTTTTCCACGGCATCGCAACCGTTCGCCCCGCTGATCGTGACTCGCCGTCTCTTCCAACTTCTGCGGTCTCTCTGTGGTCTCTGCGCCCTCTGCGGTGAGCTCTTCCGGCCTGGACGTACGCGGGCGGGAGGACTGCCCGGACGGGACTCCGCCACAACAAAGCGTCGAAACGCCCGTCTCCGTTCCCATGCGGTCGGAATCTGCTAAGATGGCTGACCTTGCCAATCCACCACCGGTGGCAAACGGCTCGGACGCTGGAGACCTGCGTGGGCGCGGAGCGAATGTCGGATTCTGAGCGGATCGTCATCACGGGCGTGGGTTTGACCGCCCCAAACGGCAACACTCCAGAGGCGTTCCGGCGGAGCCTGCTGGGAGGCGTGTCCGGCGTTTCGACCTTTGAAACACGGTTCATGGGCCGCGTTTTGGCCGGGGTATGTGACTTTGACGAATTCAAGTACCAGGGTCGAAAGGAGCGTCGCCGCGGCACCCGGGCGGGCTCGATCTCGATCTACTGTGCAAATGAGGCGGTCCGTCGGGCCGGGGTCGACCTCGAGGCCGCCGACCGGTCGCGGATCGGCACGTTCGTCGGAGTAACCGAGCACGGCACGGTCGAGACCGAGAATGAGATTGACGTCATCCGTCAATACGATTATGACACCAAGTTCTGGTCGCACCACCACAACCCCCGTACGGTGGCGAACAACCCGGCGGGGGAGGTGACGATGAATCTGGGGCTCTGCGGCCCCCATTATACCATCGGTGCGGCTTGTGCGGCGGGCAACGCCGGGCTGATACAGGGCATGCAGATGCTCCGCCTGGGCGAGGTTGATCTCGCCCTTGCCGGCGGGGTGTCCGAGTCGATTCGCTCGTTCGGGATCTTTGCGAGTTTTGCCAGTCAAAACGCCCTGGCAAGCCACGAGGATCCCACCAAGGCGAGCCGGCCCTTCGACGTGGCCCGCAACGGCATCGTGGTGTCCGAAGGCGGATGCGTCTATGTTCTCGAGCGCCTTGGCGACGCCAGGCGTCGCGGGGCGAGCATCGTGGGAGAGGTGCTCGGGCACGCCATGAACTCAGACGCGGGCGACCCGGTGGTACCCGATCCTAAGCGGCTTGCGGAGTGCATGCTACTTGCGATTCGTCGTGCGGGGCTGGAGCCCAAAGATGTCTCGATTGTGAGCACGCACGCGACCGCCACCGAGCTCGGCGACGAGCAGGAGGCCAAGGCGCTTCGGAGCGTGTTCGGTGATTGCTCGAGTGTGTACGTGAACAACACGAAGAGTTTCATAGGCCATGCCATGGGGGCTGCCGGGGCGTTGGAGCTGGCCGGAAACCTGGCGGCGCTTGAAGACGGGATGGTTCACCCGACGATAAACATCACGGAACTGGACGAGAAGTGTACGGTGCGTAATCTGGTGATGAATCAGCCCAGGAAGCTGGATCGGGTCGAGACTATTCTGAACAACTCGTTCGGAATGCTCGGCACCAACTCCGCGGTGCTCGTTGGGCGCTGCGCGGGATAAGAAATGGGGGCTCCGGGCCCGGTGGGACGGACTGAGACTTTTGAGGACGGTATGATAGAGCAGCAAGTCAGGCAGCTTGTAATTGATATTATCGCGGTGGTCTCCCCGGATTCCGACCTGTCGAACATTCGGGACGATGTGCCGTTGCGTGATCAACTGGACCTGGACTCGATGGACTTTCTGGACATCGTCATGGAGCTGCGCAAGCGCCACAAGATCGAGGTTCCCAAGGAGGAGTACGCCCAGCTTGCCTCGCTCGACAGTTGCGTCTCGTATCTGAGCCCGAAGTTTGCGGCCGCCGTGTAGCGTGACCTTGACGGGCAGCGGCATCCAGTGCAGAATTCACGGAATTGTACTTGACGGCGACTCTACCAGCGGGTAAGCAGCGCAAAATGAACATGAATAGGCTGGCTCTGTGCAGTTCCGTTTTGTCGATCGGGTTCGCAGTCGGCAGTTGCGGACCTGAGCATCATGCCAGGAAAGTGCAATCCGGGCTTGAGGGCGATCGGCTCTCGGTCGGGACGGTTCAACGAGAGATTCACCGGGGCATGAGCGGTGCGGACGTGATCGCCGCTCTGGGAAGTCCCAACGTTGTCACGACCGATGAGGGCGGCCGCGAGGTTTGGGTCTATGACAAGTTCGCTACCGATGTCGTGTCTTCCGGGAGCCACGGGGGTGCCTGGCTCATCCTCGGCGCCGTTGGCGGATCGGCGGGGTCCGCCTCGAGAAGTCAGCGAACGCTGACTGTGGTCATCAAGTTCGACGAAGCGAATAAGGTGCGCGACTTTGCGTACCATTCCTCGCGTTTCTGATTCACATGTTCAGCGCACGGTTCCTCGTCACGCTGGTTGTCGCGGCCGCAGGCGGCCTGGGAATGACCGGCTGTGCACCCAAAGTTCCGCGCGGTGCGCTGGCCATGCGCCCCCAGACGATCGAGTTTCGCCAGCGCAGCACTCGCCGTTTCATGACCGACAACGAGGAGATGGTTCTCGCAGCCTGCGCGGCCGTCCTACAAGACCTTGGGTTCACCATTGACGAAAGCGAAACCGATTTAGGGTTCATTCTCGCATCGAAGGACCGCAGTGCCGTTGAAGGCGGACAGGTGGTGGGAAAAATCTTGCTCGCCATTCTCTTACAGACCGATGTTCCCATCGACCGAAACCAGAAGTTTCGTGCCTCGGTCATAACCCGCCCGGCTGGTGCCGAGGTCGCCGTTCGGGTTACTTTTCAGCGGATCGTCTGGAACGACCGTAATCAGATCTCCAAACTCGAACCCCTCGAGGACGCGGAGTTGTACCAGGAGTTTTTCGCACGGTTGGCCAAGGCCGTCTTCTTAGAGGCGCATCAGATATGAGTTTGCGATACCCCATGATCCTCGCTTTGGGGGTTTTTCTTCTGTGGGCCGACGCCGGCTGCCAGTCGTCGAAGAAACAGCTTCTCGCCACCGAGCAGAGCCAGGTCAAGCTCCGTAGCATGCAGACCCGGGCCTTCGACACGACGGACAAGAAAGCCCTGCTCCGCGCCGTGATGGCGACCCTGCAGGACCTCGGCTTCGTAATTGACCATGCCGACGACGTCCTCGGGAGCGTGAGCGCAACCAAGCTCAAGGGGTACGAGCTTCGCATGACGGTTTCCGTGCGCCCACGCGGAACCACGCAGCTCATGGTCCGGGCGAACGCTCAATACAACTTGCGGGCGGTCGAGGACCCCGAACCCTATCAACAGTTTTTCGACGCCCTGAGCAAGTCCGTTTTTCTCGCGGCCCAGCAGGTCGACTGATCGGCGCACCATCCGGCCTCGGGCGGGGAATGCTCCAGACCGCAGCGCCGAAATACTGCGTCCTGCCGTCACGGTGCAATTCCCAGTCGAATTGGTACTCTATCCGCGTGCGTTACGACGTGGTCATTATTGGCGCGGGCCTGTCGGGGCTCGCCGCCGGTATCCGGCTCGCTTACTTTGACAAGCGGGTCTGCATCGTCGAGAAGCACTACGCCTACGGCGGACTCAACTCCTACTACACGCTCGACGGGCGGGAGTTCGACGTCGGGCTGCACGCGGTAACCAACTATGTGCCGCCCGGTGTGCGGGCCGCCCCGCTTCCAAAACTGCTGCGGCAGTTGCGTCTCGCCCGTGAAGACTTTGATCTTTGCGAGCAGCGGTTTTCGGAGATCCGTTTCCCGCAGAATCGGCTGCGATTCACCAACGACATGGACTTTCTGACCGAGGAGGTAGCCCGGGAGTTCCCCCGCGAGGTGGACGGCTTTGGGCGGCTCCTCCGAGACATCCAAGCCTACGATGACATCCGCCTGGACCATCCCTATCGATCCACGCGGGCGGTGGTGAGCCGCTACCTGAACGATCCCACGCTTGTGGACATGATCTTCTGCCCGGTCATGTACTACGGCAATCCTCAAGAGCACGACATGGACTTCACCCAGTTCGTGACCATCTTCAGGAGTATTCTTCTCGAGGGGCTCGCCCGGCCCCGCGGCGGAACCCGCACAATCCTCAAGGTGCTGGTCAGGAAGTTCCGCGGGTGCGGCGGGCAGCTCAGGATGAAGTGCGGGGTCCGGGCGATCAACGTCGATGACGACCGGGTGACCGGTTTGACGCTTGATTCCGGCGAGGACCTTGCCGCGGACGTCGTGATTTCTTCCGCGGGCTACCATGAGACCATGCGGTTGTGCTGTGATACCACGTCCGCCACGGGGGGCGGACGCTGCGATCGGCCTGGGCCACCTCCGGACGAACTCGGCCGGCTTTCGTTTTGTGAATCGATCGTCGTGCTCGACGAGCTGCCCGGCAGGCTAGGGCTTGAAGCCGCCCTCGTTTTTTTCAACGACGCCGACAGCTTCACTTATGCCCGACCGGAAGAACCGGTTGATCTGCGAAGCGGGGTGATCTGCTGTCCGAGCAACTACCAGCAGCACGACGACGCGGAGGAGGGCGTTTTTCGCCTTACCTGGCTGGCCAACTACGACCGCTGGGCGAGCTTCGACGAGGAGGCCTACGCCGCCGCCAAGCAGGACTGCTTTGAGCACCTGGTCCAGCGCGGGGAGCAGTATCTTCCCGGTTTTCGCGATCGGATCGTCGCGGTCGACATGTTCACCCCACGGACGATCGAGCGGTTCACCGGGCATATCGGGGGGGCGGTGTACGGGACACCGCGCAAACGCCGTGACGGCTGCACGCGAATTAAGGAGCTGTTTATCTGCGGGACGGATCAGGGATTTCTCGGTATCATCGGAGCGATGCTAAGCGGGATCACGATTGCGAACCTGCACGTATTGTCAAGGACCTAGAGGACCGTGCGCGAACGTTCAACACCGTACCGAGCCCCGAGCGCAAGCGCGGGGTGTCTAACCGGTCGCTCGCGCTCCCGGCTCGGAGCAGCGCCGCCGGTTCGCGCGCCGATATAGGACTGTGCGATGATGCGGGATCGACTGCAAGACACGAAGAGCTACTACGACGTGGTCGTGATCGGCTCGGGCCTAGCCGGCCTGACCGCGGCCAACTTCCTGGGGAGGTGCGGTCGCTCCGTTCTGCTTCTCGAGCAACACTACAACCTCGGCGGGCTGGCGACGTGGTTTAAGCGCAAAGGCGGGCACATCTTCGATATTTCCCTGCACGGCTTCCCCGCGGGGATGATCAAAAGCTGCCGGAAGTACTGGACGAAGCAGATCGCCGACTGCATCGTGCAGCTCAAAAGCATCCGCTTCGACAACCCGCAGTTTCAACTCGAGACGACCTTCGATCGGGACGATTTCACCCGTCTGATCACCCGGCGGTTCGGGATCGAACCGGCTGTGGTGCAGCGATTCTTCGACACCGCCCGGGCGATGAACTTCTACGACGATCAGGCCATGACCACCGGCGAACTGTTCGAGCGGTTTTTCCCGGGCCGATCCGACGTCGTGCGACTGCTCATGGAGCCGATCACCTACGCCAACGGCTCCACCCTTAACGACCCGGCCATCACCTACGGAATCGTCTTCTCGAACTTCATGAGCAAAGGGGTGTATATCTTCCAGGGCGGTACGGACCTGCTGATCCGGCTGATGAAGGCTGAGCTGACGTCCAACGGCGTTGACGTGCGCCACAGCGCGGCGGTCGACCGCGTTCTTACCGGCAACGGGCGGGTGACCGGAGTGCGGGCAAACGGCAAGGTCATACCCTGCGGAGCGGTGGTGTCCAACGCCAACCTGAAAACCACCATCGAAAGGCTCGTTGGATGCGAGCACTTCGGAGCGGAGTTTGTGGAGAAGGCCGGGGCGGTTCGGCTTAACAACAGCAGTTGCCAGGTCTACATGGGAATCCGTCGGGGCGAGAGCATCGACTACATCGGGGATCTGATCTTCACCTCGGTCGCCGGCGAGTTCGACTCGGACAAGCTCTGCGCCAAGGACGTCACCAGCCGAACCTTCTCCGTATACTACCCAAACACCAGGCCCGGCTCGGACCGCTACGCCATCGTCTCCTCCACCAATGCCAACTACGAGGACTGGGCAAGGCTCAGCGAGGAGGAGTACGAGCGGGACAAAGCCCACCTCATCGAGACAACCCTCGCAGCCCTCGAAAAGTACATCCCCAACGTTCGAAAGAAGCTCGACCACGTCGAAGCAGCCACACCGAGGACCTTCGAGCGCTACACCGGGCACGTGGCCGGGGCCACTTTCGGCACGAAGTTCGAAGGGCTTGAGATAAGTCAGACTCTGCCCGAGCAGATCGGCGGGTTGTTCCACACCGGTTCCGTCGGGATCATCATGTCCGGCTGGTTAGGTACGGTAAACTACGGGGTGATCGTTGCCAACGAGGTTGAGTCGTTCCTGTATGCCAACAGTGGAACCGCGACGGTTAGGAAGCGGGACCCCGCTGGCAGCCGACGTGAAGGTGAAATGGAGCGTGTCAGCTCATGAGCGTAACTGTGACTGTCGATTCGATTCCGCATCGCCCGCCGTTTCTGTTCGTCGACGAGATTGTCGAGGTTTCCCCCGAGCGGATCGTGACCCGGAAGCGCATCGACCCCGAGGCGGATTTCTTCCGCGGGCACTATCCGGGAAACCCGATCATGCCCGGAGTGCTGCTGTGCGAATGCTGCTTTCAGGCGGGAGCGCTTCTGATTGCCCATCGGCTCGGCGGGTTGCGTCCACCGACGCCCGTCCAAAGCGCAGCGAAGGGCGGGGTATCCGCCCCGGTTCCGGTGGTCACCCGCATTCAAGATGCACGCTTCAAGCGTATGGTCCTTCCGGGGCAGACCGTCGAAGTAGAGGTCACCCTCGATGAGGAGTTGAATGGTGCGTTCTTCCTGACCGGCAGACTCAGCGTGGAAGCAAAGCCGGCCCTTCGGGTCACCTTCGCCTGCATGCTCACCACTCCCGCCCGTCCTGAGGGCGGCAAGCCACAGTGCAAAGATCCTCTTTGCACGGGGCGGGGTAACGCGACCGATCCCCAATCCACCCCCCACGCCCGTCCTGAGCGCAGCGAAGGGCGGGGTAGCACGACCGACACGAACGGCGATCGCACATGAGCTTTTTGAACCTGTCGGGCAAGGTGATCGTGGTCATGGGGGTGGCGAATAAGCGCAGCGTCGCTTATCGAATCGCCCGCCTGCTGGAAGAGGAGGGTGCCAAGGTCGTCTACAGCGTCCACTCCGCGGAAGTCCGCGACGCGCTCACCCACGCCCGTCCTCAGCGCCGCGAAGGGCAGGGTATGCCCCTACTTGCAAACCGCGAGGTCCACGTCTGCGACGTTGAGCGCGACGACCAGATCGTCGCCCTGGCAGACACAGTGCGGGCGAACCATCCGAGGATTCACGGTCTGGTTCACTCGATCGCTTTTGCCAACTACAACCCGGTAGCGTCCGCCCCCCGTGGCGAACGGGATGTAGCGTCCGCCCCCCACGCCCGTCCTGAGCGCAGCGAAGGGCGGGGTACGACCAATCCGCACTCCGCACCCCACAATCCACAATCCGCAATCCCCACTCCGCAATCCCCAATCCCGTTCCACGCGGTCAGACGGGAGGACTTTCTGCAGTGCGTATCGATAAGCTGCTATTCGCTCATCGCCGCAGCCAACGCGTTTAAGGATCTTTTTGATCCGCGGGCAAGCGTCGTGACCATCTCCATCTCGACCACGCGGATGGCGGTTGAAAGCTACGGTTACATGGCTCCCGCCAAGGCTGCCCTGGAGTCCTCGCTGGCATTTCTTGCGAAATCGTTCAGCCGGTTTTCGGAGGTGCGTTTCAACGCGGTCGGCGCGGGGTTGCTCAAGACCAGCGCGTCCGCCGGCATCCCCGGCTACATCGATCACTATATGTATGCCGAGCACGTGACACTCCGCAAGCGGGCCCTGACCACCGACGAGGTCGCCGGGGCAGCCGCGTTTCTACTGAGCGAGCGATCGAGCGGGATCAACGCTCAACGCCTCGTCGTCGACGCCGGTATGGAGACGAACTACTTCGACGCCGACGTGGTCAAGCATACCCTGGCCGGTATCTGGCCCGCCGGAAAGACGGAAGCGCCCGGCAATGGGGCAACTTGAGGGACGATTGCGCATCCTGAGCATAACACTGCCTTCCCCCACCCGTCACCTTCTGTGGGCCCCGGGCGCGTCCGGTGGAGGTCAGACGTAGGGTGGGCATCGCCCACCATTTTGTATTGGCGGAGATGGTGGGCAGTGCCCACCCTACTCGCCTGAGCGTTGCGGCTTCGTAAGGATCACACCATGAAGCAATTCGACTACACGGCGCAATGCGAAAACATGGCGGCGATAAGCGGCACGATCGAGGCCGGTGACGCCGACGACGCGATGAAGCAGTTGCTCTTAATGCGCCTCACGAACATTGATTTGGATGAGGTCAAACCCCGCCCCCTGCGCCGAACCATCAGCCGTGAGGACTTCATTTTCTTCAACGAGCAGCTTGCATCCCTGGCCAAGACCGGCATCTGCCTGGACGCCGGTCTGCGCCAGCTTGCCAAGGACATTCACTCCCGGCGCCTGCGCCGGGTGATCGAAGAGATCGCCGCGGACGTAGAGACCGGGGTGCCGCTGGACAAAGCTCTGGACAAGCACACTGAGAGGCTGCCGCGGCTTTATGCTCGCGTGGTGAAGGCGGGTTTGGAAAGCGGGCAGCTCTCGGCAACGCTGCTCAACCTCTCACAGCACCTGCGGTTGGTTTCGGAGACTCGACGGCTCATCATCGACGCCCTGGCCTACCCCTGCATCGTCCTCTGCCTGGCCGTGGCCCTGATGGGCGCGGTTATGGGATTGCTCGTACCCGAGTTCGAGCAGATCTTCCTCGACTTCGACGCCCAACTGCCGGGCATGACGATGGCTATGATCAATCTGTCCCACGCGATGCCCGGCCTGTTGCTCACCGTCGGAGTCGTGGTAGGGGCGGTGGTCCTGGCTTATCTTCTGACCCGAGCGTCGCCCGCCGGGCGCGCTTTGCGGGAGCAGTTGCTCTTCGCCGTGCCGCTTTTGGGGCGAATCGTGCAAAACTCGATCCGCAGCAGCTTCCTGCGGGCGATGGCGTTCCTGGTAAACGCCGGGATTCCCCTCCCCGAGGCGCTACGCCTGTCGGCCGACGCAACCGCCAGCCCCGCAGCCGTCCGCGACGCCGAGCGCCTTGCGGGTGAGGTCGAGGGGGGCAGGTCGGTGTTTCAAGCCTGTCAGACAACCTCCCTGGTCCCACCGATGCTCGGGTATGTCCTCGAGGTTGGGTCCGATCGGGACGACTTGAAACACGGGCTGGTGGAACTCTCCAAAACGTTCGAGTCGCGGGCGGTTCACGGCCAGTCACTCCTTCGAGGCTGGTTGGCCCCGCTGGCGGTCATCGTCCTGGGCGGGATGATCGCGGTGTTCATCCTTGCCCTGTTCCTGCCCTTTGTTCAGCTCATCGAATCCGTCAGCGGCTTCTGAGGAGGATGCACGTGTTTCTCCCGCTCTTGAGCAGCCTCCTTGGACTCGCCGGTGTGCTGGGCATCGTGTGGCTTCTGCTTGCGGTCAAGGGGACCGTAGGCTGGTCTCTTTCGGGAGAAGCCGGGGCGCTTTTGCACTCCGGTTTCGCCACCGCGGGACGGCGGCTTCGCCGGACCATCAGGATCCGATCAATCGTGGGTCACGTAGCGTTGGCTGCACGCTTGAACCTCCCGCTGCCTGCCGCGCTCCGGGCAGCCGCCCGAGGTGAGACCAAGCCCGTGGCCGCCTCCCTGAGGTACATTGCCTACCTGGTCGGCGCCGGCTGGTCGGTGTCCGAGGCTGTCGCCGCCGGCGTCGAGGGTTGTCCACCTCTGCTGACCGCCGTGCTGCGGAAGGGCGAGCTGTGCGGGCAGCTCGCACGCGCCCTTGAAGACGTCGAAGGAATGCTGGCCGATGCAACCCACGACATCAGCGGGAGGTCCGGTCTGTTCAGACGGGCCGGGACCTACGCAATGCTGATGCTCGGGTTTTGTCTGGGGTTTGCATCCTTGGTGATGTGGAAGGTCGTCCCCAGGCTCAAGACTATCTTCTTGGATTTCGACACTCCGCTGCCCTGGCTGACCGTCACACTTATCGATGCCTTCGATTTTCTTTTCGGAAGTCTGCCGGGGATCATCATCCTGTTCGCCGTGCTGCCTCTCGTGCTGCTTTGCTTCGCCTTTGGGTGTTTGACGGAGGTCGCGCGGATGAAGAACGCCCAGAGCCCTGGAATGCTCCTCGGTGCGATAGGCGTGGCCCGCTGGATGTTCCCCATCACGCGCAGGACCGACTTTGCCCTGGGCATGGCCACGGCTTCCAGAACCCTCTCCTTGAGCTTGCGGTCCGGGTTGCCTCTTGAGCGGTCCGTCGACCTGGCGGCGACCGTCGGCGGGGCCAACCACTTGCGCTGCCGTCTGGCAGACTTCGCCGCGGACGTACATGCCGGAATCCCACCCCACGCCGCCGCCCAGCGCGCCCGGCTGGGGGCAGTGTTCACCTCCGCCCTGGCGATGATCGAGCGCGGAGAGGATCCTGGAGCGGCCCTCGGGCACGCCGCGGAGTACTATCGGGCCATAGCAAACCGCTGGCGGGATGCGTTGTCCGCGGTAGGCGTGCCGGTGGCTACCCTGTTGTCCGCCGGTCTGGTCGCCTACCTCGCCCTGGCACTGTTTCTTCCGCTCGTGCACCTGACCAACAGTGTGATGGAGTCGATGCTATGAAGTCGCCACACTCGAAGGTCAGTCGGGCCGGCGCCCTGATGCTCGTGGAAGCCTGCGTGGCTCTTGCCCTGGCGGGAATGGTGCTGGCCATGGTCTCGCTTCTGATGACGCAGTATGCCCGCTCGACCGACTATTTCCTCAACTATCGCCGCGTGCAGCTTGCGGCGGAATCACAGATCGAGCGCTTGCGCGCCGGATTGCTCCCGCTGGAAGACGCCGCCTTCACCGACGACGCCGGGATAAGCTACCGGATCAGCGTCACCGACGCCGACGCCGCCTGGGCCCCGCTAAGACACGTGCGTGTCACCGCTACGGTGACGGCCAAACACAACCGGCGCGTAAGATATGAGCTCAGCGCATACGTTGGTGGGGAAAAGGATTTGCCGGGAGGCGCGCCATGATCGCAAGTCGCTTGCGGGCGTTCTCTCTTCTCGAAGTGCTCGCGATCTTTCTCATCGTGACCGTCGCGGGCACGTTGATGACTGTCGGGGTGGCCTCCGTCCTGCGGGCACACAAGCGCACGGCTGAGCTGGCCAACCGCTATGCGGTTCTGCATGATTTCCTGCACACTCTCCGCGGAGACGTTCGAGCAGCCGACCGGCTCGCCCTCACCAGCGAACCAGACGGCGCTTCGACGACGATGAAGCTCATCTTCGATGACGAGTCTCCGGAACTCCTCTACCGGTTTTTCTTCGATCGCATAGAGCGCTTTGGCGACGGCACGGACGACAATCAAGTAAACGATGTAGCGTCCGCCCCCCGTGGCGGACGGAAGGTGTGGCCTTTCGAGCACTCTTCTGCCACCATCGCCCTCGAGCGGCCTCCCGGAGGCGGGGCGCCCCTGCTTAAAGTGACCCTACAGTGGTATCGACGGTCCAAGGATGATCCGCAGCCAAACTCCCACCCCAAGCGCAGCGAAAGGTGGGGTCCCCCGGCGCGTCGCTTTAGCGTGACGCTCCGTCCAGCGGGAGAACGACGCTATGAATCCCAATAACCGCGATGGTAGGCAGCACCATTTGACGCACGCCCGTCCTGAGCGCAGCGACGGGCGTCGTCGTCGCGGCTTCGTGTTGATCCTGGTGCTCGTGTATCTTACCCTCGCAGCGTCCCTGCTGCTGACCACCGCCGCCGGAACCGCTCAGCTCGTTAGCACCACGCGACAGGAACGTGTATCGGCCCTGCTGCGACAACTGAGCGATAGCGGAGCCGCCTGGGTAAAGGCAAACCGGGCCTCCATCACTCAAACAACGAAAGTCACCCTCGACGGGGTCGATCTTGTTCCACCGAACTCGTCTGCCGTCGTGACAATAAGCCGCCCATCTCAAAGTAGCGTCCGCCCCCCGCGGCAAACGGCCGGAGAGCATGGTGCAACGATCGTGATTGACGTTGAGCTCCGCATGCATGGCCGCCGTTACCTGCGCGCCGTAACGCTGCCCGTGCATTCGCCCTGACGCAGTGCCCCATCGGCGAATTCGTGTAACCGTCCGATCTTCCGCATTGCCGGACGCACGCCGTCTGTCAAGCGTCACCTTAGCGGCAGTTGCCAAGAGGCGCAGCCATATCGGCGACACGGACCGCTTAACCCGGAGGATTCACCGCAGAGGGCGCAGAGACCGCAGAGAGAGAGAGAGCAGAAGTAGGAAGAGAACGGAGAGTCACGGCGGGAGGCACGATACACGCACTGTCGAAGGCAAGTCCGCTGGTTCTCTGCTGTAACCCTTTTTTTCCTGACAATACTCTGTGCTCTCTGCGCTTTCTGCGGTGTGAATAATCCGGCTTAAGTGGCAAACTGCGCGGACTGGAAAAGCGGGATGCGGTGCGAACCCCCGGTGCGCGGACCGGTGTGTTGAAGTTGGAAGGTTGGGTAAGGGGCGTAGTTCGCATATGGCGCGGGAACCTGTAGGGAATATGACCGCGCAAAATATGCCTGCTCAGGTCACCGGTTTTTCCCTTGAAAACAAGGTATTTTCGTGTACTCTTAACCACAGTTCGGAGGGTGCTTACGGTGGTCAAGAGGAGTGTGATGAGCTCTCCGAGTTGCTCCAAGGACGGTGAGGGATCCAACAAGACGACGATTCCCGGTCGTCGCACCGCAGCGCTGCTGGCCCTGCTCGACGCGATTGAAGAGCGAGACGGTTTGCCGACGCAGCACAGTGATGTGGCGCGCGATGCCGCCCTGGCTGTGCTCCGCCAGTTCAGCGACGAAACACTCCGTGAGCTCATGCACAAACTGTACTACCTCGCCGAAGCCGAGGCGCGTGAACGCACCTCCCTTAAGTCGACCATAACGAACCGGCCTGACGCTCGCCTGCGCGGCGGATGAGCCGCTTGCCGAATGACACAGCGACGTCATTCCGACGCAGCCGCACACGTATCGGGACAAGACGTCGGACCTGCCGCCGGCAGGGAGCGTCGATCCAATCGCAAAATGGTTTGGGGCGTCAATGCCTAAGGCGGGGAAGCTCCCGCGGATTCCTCCGGGTCCCCCCGGCGAGCCAAGCCCGGTAGGGCGAAGTCCCTCTTTGCCCCTCGACGGCCGAAAAACCGCCAAAATCCGCTCGAGGGTGCGGAAGTCATGCTGGAGTCTGCTATCATGTCTGCGGTCGGCTGGTTGCTGCGGTGGAGCGCTGCCCGTAGCGACCGCTGGAGAGGGAAAGCCGGGGAGTTCGATGGACCGTTGTCACCAAGGGACCACCGTCGCCAAGACGAGCCGCCGTCTGTCGGGTCATGCCGGGGGGTTACGGCTGCTCGCCCTGATCGCCCTGAGCGTCCTGGCCTTTCAGGAACAGGCTCACGCGTATATCGGACCGGGAGCCGGGTTCGCGGTGGGAACCACGGTGGTCGCCTTCTTCGTCGCGTTTCTCTCCGCCCTTGCGCTCATCTTCCTATGGCCCTTCCGCTGGCTGATTCGTTTCCTGCGCGGACGACGTGCACACGCCCGAGCTCGGGTCAAGCGATTCGTGATCCTGGGGCTTGACGGCATGGAACCGACACTGGCGGAGAGGTACATGGCCGAGGGGAGGATGCCCAACCTCAGCAAGCTGAGGGATCAGGGCACATACTGCCGGTTGGCCACCACCGCCCCGCCGCTCTCGCCGGTCGCCTGGTCATCGTTTCTGACCGGGTGCAATCCGGGCAAGCACCGGATCTTCGACTTCCTGACGCGCGACCGCAGGAGCTATCTGCCCCTTCTCTCGTCGGTCAGCATCAAAGGCCCGTCCCGGAGCCTGCGGATCGGCAAGAAACAGATCCCCATCGGCAAACCCGACATCCGGCTGCTTCGCAAGGGCAAGCCTTTCTGGAACGTGCTGGGAGAGCACGGCATCTTCAGCAACATCATCCGCGTGCCGATCACCTTTCCGCCTGAGCCGTTTTACGGGGTGCTCTTGTCCGCCATGTGCGTCCCGGACCTGCGCGGCAGCCAGGGGACATTCTCCTTCTACACGACTCGCCCCAAAGGCGACGACGAGTACACCGGGGGCGAACAGATCCACTTTCAGCGAAATGGCCGAGCGATCCACGCTCACCTGATCGGGCCGGAAAACGCTTTCAACACCGACGGCGGGGCGATGCGCTGCCCTTTCAAGCTGGAGGTCAACGGCCCCGGCAAGGCCACCCTCACGGTCTGCGGCGAGGCGTTCCGCCTAAAAGAGGGGGAGTACACCCCGTGGGTCAACGTAGAGTTCAAGACCGGCTTGGGGATCAAGATAAAGGGGATTTGCGAGTTTCTCCTTCTTTCCACCGACCCGCAGGTCGAGCTGTACGTCACTCCCATCCAGATCGATCCCGCCAAACCGGCCATGCAGATCGCCCACCCGGGGGTGTATTCCACGTACCTCGCCAAGGCACACCGCACCTACGCCACCCTCGGTCTTGCGGAGGATACGTGGGCCCTCAACGCCAGGATCCTCGGCGATGACGCCTTCCTGCATCAGTGCCAAGAGACTGACGCCGAGCGGGAAACCATGTTCTTCGACGCCCTGGACAAGGTCCGGCGCGGACTGTGCGTCTGCGTCTTCGATGGGACCGATCGCATTCAGCACATGTTCTGGCGGTACATTGATCCGCATCACCCTGCATACGACGGACAGTCAGAGCATCAGCATCGAAATGCCATCGAAGAACATTACGGCCGGGCGGACGAACTGGTTGGGCGGACGATGCAGGCCTGCGCCGACGACGATACCGTACTTATGGTAATCTCCGATCACGGTTTCAATTCCTTCCGCCGGGGGGTCGACCTGAACTACTGGCTCGAACAGAACGGCTATCTGACGCTTCACCCCGACGGACGGGGGAAGAAGTACCTTGCCGGAGTGGACTTCTCGAAGACCAGGGCGTACGCCCTGGGGCTTGCGGGCATCTGGCTTAATATCAAAGGTAGGGAGGCCCAGGGCGTCGTCGAACCGGAAGAGGCAGCTCAGTTGCGCGCGGAACTGTGCGAGAAGCTCAGCGGACTGCACGACCAAGAAACCCAAGACCTGGCCATCAATCGGGCATTTGACGCCCACCGGATCTATCGAGGCCCCTACAAGACTGAAGCACCTGATATTATTGTGGGGTACGCCGCCGGCTACCGCGTCTGCTGGGAGGCGGCCATCGGCCAGCCCACGGACAAGCTCTACCATGAAAACACAAAAGCCTGGAGCGGTGACCACTGCATCGATCCCAAACTCATACCCGGAGTAATGTTCTGCAATCGCAAGATCGCGTCGGAGAATCCCCGCCTGATGGATATCTCCGCAACGGCGCTGGACATGTTCGGCGTCGACGTTCCCTCCTATATGGACGGCCGACCACTGGCGCTCGCCGATGCGGACGGCACCTTTCCTGCGGAGCATCAGCCGGCGGGGCAGACGCCGGCTGCATCCCCCATGGAACCTGCGATCATGGAACTCCCCAAGATATGAACCGGGGTAAAGCTACCGCCATTTCGGTCTGCGCATGTGTTGCCATATCCCTGGCATTCACCCTGACCTCCTGCGACGGCAAGGACGGCGTGTCCAAGAAAGTCATCGTCATCGGGATGGACGGACTTGACGCTCTCCTGTGTGAAAGGCTGATGGACCGGGGGGAGCTTCCCCATCTCGACGCACTCCGGCAAGCGGGAGGCTATAAACCTCTCGCCACGACTATCCCCCCCCAGAGCCCCGTCGCATGGGCTAGTTTCATTACCGGGGCCAATCCCGGCGTCCACGGGATCTTCGACTTCATTCATCGCAACCCCGCAAGACAGTACGCCCCCTACTACTCCGCGGCGGAAACGGTTGGAAGTGAGGATGGCTGGGAGGTTGGGGACCACAAGATTCCTTTGACGTTTTGGCCGTTCAGTCACCACCCTACGCAAACTCTGCTCCGGCGCGAGGGGACCCCCTTCTGGGACTACCTCGACGAAGCCGGCGTGCCGATGTGGATCTACGACATCCCCGCGAATTACCCCCCCAGCCCCTCGAAACACGGGCATATGTGCTGTCTGAGCGGTATGGGGACGCCCGATCTGCTCGGTACTTATGGAACGTATCAGTACTTTGCCGAAGACGTTTTCGTGCCCAAGGAGGAGGGGGGCGGCATGCGCAAGTCGCTTCTCTTTCGTCACAACGAAGCCGCCGCCACGCTTGTGGGGCCGAGGAACAGCTATCTGAAAACACCGGCGGATACGGAGGTGAGCTTCACAGTCTACCGCCACCCCACAAACGCGACGGCGCGAATCGACCTCCAGGACCAGACCGTCGTCCTGAAAGAGGGGGAATGGAGCGAGTGGTGCAAGGTCAGCTTTGAAATGGAAATGCCGGCGTTTCTTCCCAACAAAGACGTTAGAGGCATTTGCCGGTTCTATCTCCAGGAGGTTCATCCCACTTTCCGTCTTTACGTAACACCAATCAACATTGACCCCTCGGACCCCGGAGACCAGAAGGTCACCGAGCCGGCGGACTTCATCACGGATATTTCCGAGCGGTTGGGGCTCTTTTACACCACGGGGTTTCAGGAGGATCACAAGGCCCTTTCAAACGGCATATTTGCGGACTCGGAGTTCGCCCACCAGGCGGATTACGTCCTCACCGAACGCATGAACCTGCTGCAGTTTGCTATCGAGAAGTACGATGAGGGTTTCCTGTTTTTCTACTTCTCCAGCACCGACGTGCAGGCCCACATGTTCTGGTGGGATTCCCAGGACGAACATCCGCTGCGCTCTTCCGGGGAAGCGAGCAGGTATCACCGGTCCATCGTGGACCTGTACAAGCGCATGGACGATCTGGTGGGGGAATTGCTGCAGCGCTTCGGCGAAGAGGCAACGATCATGGTCATGTCCGATCACGGCTTCTGTAACTTCCGGCGGCAGTTCAACCTAAACACCTGGCTTAGGGACAATGGGTACATCCAGCCGCCTGAATGTAGAAAGTTGACCGGATGCAGAAGGAGGTTTCATGACCGGTGCCATCACGTCAATTGGAGTCGAACCACGGCGTATGGGCTGGGCCTCAATGGACTTTACGTGAACCTCGAGGGGCGCGAGCGCGACGGTATCGTCGCCCCGGAGGAGCGCGACGCATTGCTCAATGAGCTTTCGGAGAAACTGCTGGCCATCCGCGATCCACTTGACGGTCAGCCGGTCATCGCCCGCGTCTACCGCACCGATGAGGTCTATTGGGGACCGTTCGTCGCGATGGCCCCGGACCTTATTGTCGGTTACCACCGGGGCTACCGGGCGTCGTGGGCCACCACCCTCGGCGATATGACGGATAAGGTGATCTCCAACAACAACTCAGCCTGGAGCGCGGATCACTGCATCGCCGCCGAAGAGGTCCCCGGCGTCATCTTCAGCAATCGGCCCATCCTACACCCCGAGCCCTCACTGATTGACCTCGCCCCCACCATACTGGGAGAGTTCGGCGTCAGCCCTCCGGAAACCATGAGTGGACGGAGTGTGTTCGATCCCGCCCCCGTGGCAATGACCTGGAATGGCGATAGGGAGTAACGTGCGTGTCCAAGATAAAGATTGATTCACACCTCTATGGGCGTCTGAAGAAAGTGTCTGAAGCGGCTGGGTATTCCTCACCGGAGGAGTTCGTCATCCACCTGATCGAAAAGGAACTCGCCGTTGTGGAGTCGGCAGAGACCGATGAAGAAGTGACTGAACGTTTGCGCGGACTGGGCTATCTCGAGTGATCGCCCGGATGATCAACCGCGGAGCACGCAGAGGCCGCAGAGAAAGTGCTGGGTGACGAAGAGACGCAAGAGAGTTGCACCGGCGAGCGAGGATTTGCACTCTGTCGAAACGGGATACACCCTGTTATTGCCTCAGATGCTCTCCTGGGCATACTCTGCGTTCCCTGCGCTCTTTACGGTCTGAATAATCCGGGATAGGCGCCCGGGTGAGCGGGCGCGGAAAGATGAGGCCGGTTCCGCAATCGGGAAGCAACCATGGAAGCCGTCAATTGGCTGCTGATCAACGTGGCCAACGCGATTCACTGGCTGTGGGGGATCATCAAGGGGGGGCTGGGCGCAATGCTCGGTGCCCTCGACGCAATCCTCAACCCTGTTCTTTCCCCTATCCTTTCGGTGCTGAACTCGATCTGCACCGGGATAGGGGACGTTGTTTATGCCTTGTTATCCCCCCTGCCGGTGTGGTTGGGCGTGACGATACTGTCGGCGGTGGCCGGGGCGGCGATGCTGATCGCTTTCCGCTATACCTCGAATCAAGCTGCCATAGGGCGGGTGAAAGACGAGATCAAGGCCAACCTCCTGGCACTCAAGCTCTACAAAGACGAACTGCGCGTCACCTTCCAGGCCCAGGGAAGACTGCTGTGGGCCATTGCAAAGCTGCAACGGTACATGCTCACTCCGGTTTTGATCGCGCTTCTGCCGATGCTGTTGGGGCTCGGTCAAATGGGGGTTCGCTATCAGTGGCGTCCCCTGCACCCTGGCGAGGGCACTGTTCTCACCATGCGCGTCGATTCAGACGCCCGGGATATGCCCGAGCCGCAACTCGAACCCAATACCGGTATGGTGCTCGAAGTCGGTCCCGTGCCCGGTGGGCGCGAGTTCGTATGGCGAATTCGCGGCGGTAAGCCCGGTAGACATACCCTCAGGTTCCACGTCGGTGATAGCGTAATCGAGAAGGAACTGGTCGTGGGAGATTCGTTTGAGCGGGTCAGCGCCGAGCGGCCGGGTCGGCGCTGGACCGCGCAGATCCTCCACCCGGCCGAACGCATACTGCCTGCCGACTCTCCGGTCGAATCGATCGAGATCCTTTACCCGGGGGTCGACTCCTGGATCTACGGAACCAACTACTGGATCCTATACTTTTTCGTGGTATCGATGGCCACTGCGCTGATCCTCAAACCGCTGTTTAAAGTGAACTTCTAGGGAGGAGGAAGGTCGACCGTGTCCCGAAAAGGTAGACGCCGCGGCAAGTCGTCAGCACCTGCCCGGCGACCGGTTGCGGGCCCCGCACCGACCGCCCCGCCCGGACGCCGCGGGGGGGCGCCGCAGGCGGCTCGCCCACCGGTGTCCACCGGCGGGCAAGCCGCCAGTGGCACCCTGCGCCCTCTGACTGTGGTAATCGCCGTGCTCGCCCTGGCCGCCGCGGGGTACTGGTGGTTTGCCTTGCGGGAGGTCAGCCACCCGGCGATCCCGGTATCGCCCGGATCGGGCCGCGGACTCAACGTATTGCTGATCACCCTGGACACGGTGCGGGCCGACCGCATAGGCTGTTACGGGTGCGGGGAGGTCCGGACGCCGGCGATCGACGCACTGGCCGCCAGCGGTGTCCGCTTCGCCGATGCCGTCTGCACGGCGCCCATGACACTGCCGTCGCACGCAACGCTTCTGACCGGCCTCTATCCAACGCATCACCGCGTGAGGGACAATGGAACCTTCCGGCTCGCCGAGGAGCATCAAACACTGACGGAAACGCTCAAGGAGGCCGGATACGCCACGGCCGCTTTCATCGGTGCCTTCGTCCTCGACAGGCGGTACGGACTCAATCAGGGCTTCGACCTCTATGAGGATGAGATGGGCGCCAGCCGTCGGTTCTCCGGCTTGCGCGCCGGCCCACCGCAGCGTCCGGGGAATGTGGTAACCGACGCCGCCCTCGACTGGCTTGCGAAGCATCACGCCAAAGCCGCCCGCCGCCCGTTCTTCGCCTGGGTGCACCTGTTCGACGCCCACACCCCGTACACCCCCCCGGAACCCTACGCCACAACCTACAGCGAGAAACCCTATCTGGGTGAGATTGCCTTCGCGGATGAGCAGGTCGGGCGGCTTGTCGGTGCTCTTAAGACCCGGTCCTTGCTGGAGCGGACTCTGATCGTCGTCGTCGGCGATCATGGCGAGGGATTGGGGGAGCACTACGAGGACACCCACTCACGCCTTATTTACGAGAGCACCATGGCGGTGCCGATGATCTGGCACTGCCCCGCAATACTGGGCGAGCCGCGGGTCGTCTCCGACCGGGTGGTGAGCACCGTCGATGTGACCCCGACGGTTCTGGACCTGCTCGGCGTTGAGGCCGGCGGGTCGGTGGACGGCATCAGCCTTCTTCGCGGCGATCAGCGGGAAAAACGCGGTGTGTACATTGAAACGCTGGCCCCGCAGCTCAACCACGGGTGGAGCCCGCTGTTCGGTGTGCGCCGCCACACGGACAAGTACATCGAAGCGCCGACCCCGGAGTACTACGACCTTCTCAGCGATCCGAACGAGCTCAGGAATCTGTTTGGGGCCAGGGACGCCAAAAGCCGCGAACGTAAGCTCAAGAAGATCCTCGCCGGTATGCGCGCGGGCTTCGACGCCGCGTCCGATGTCGCCCCCGCAAGGGTAACCCCGGACGCGGATGCGCTTCAGAAGCTGGCTGCACTGGGATACGTGACCTCCGTGACCGTCCCGTCGGCAGCCTCCAATCTTGACCCCAAAGTGATGATCAGGCTCTACCGGAAGCATCAGTATGCAAGCGCCCTGCAGAATGAGGGACGCTACCGGGAGGCGGCTGCCCAGTACCGGGAAATCCTGGAGCAAACGCCCGAGGACGGCACCGCGTGGGCCTGCCTGAGTCTCGCTCTGGGCGAACAAAACCTGCTCGACGAGGCGATCGAAGCAAGCCTTAAAGTCATCGAACTACGACCCGAAGCGCGCACTTGGATCTACCTAGCCAGGTTGCAGATGCTCAAGGGAGACGAGGAAGCCTGCGAGATGAGTCTGGGGCAAGCCGTCCGGATCGACCCCACAGACGGAGAAATCGCTCTGATCCGCGGAGAGCGTGCGTTGCGCCAGAAGCGATATGCCCAGGCCCTTCCCTACTTCGAGCAGGCCAGGCAGGTGGACCCCAGCCGCCAGAGCGTCAACTCCTACGCTCTGACCGGGAAGGTACTGGCCGCGTTGGGCGATGTTGACGCGGCCCGCGAGGCATATCGTCAGGCGCTTTATTGCGACCCCGGCGATGCTCGGGTGCTCGACGAACTCGCCGATCTGGAGGAGCGGGACGACAACGCTGAGGCCGCCCTTCCGCATCGACGGGCGCTGTGCGAAGTGTATCCTGACAGGATTAAGTATGCCAATGAGCTGGCACAATGCTATATGAACCTCGGCCGGGCAGAGGAAGCGATCGCCGCTCTGCGGGAATTCGCCGGGCGCCGGCCAAAGGACCGGGCTGCTGCCGGCAATCTCGGCAACATTCTTTTCGAGTCCGGACAAATCGAGGAAGCCATCGGCGCGTACCGCAAGGCGCTGGAGATCTCTCCCGAATATACGCTGGCTCGATATAATCTGGCCGGGGCCCTTTCCCGCAAGGGTGACGTCGAAGGGGCGATGGAACAGTGCCGCGCCGCTCTCGAGCAACGCCCGGACTACGCCGGCGCTCGCCGCAGGCTTATGAAGCTGCTGGTAACCGCAGAGCGTTTCGAGGAGGCGTTTTCTGAATTGGAGCACGCCGCCGCACGCGGCCTCATCGATTGGACCGGCCTCGCCGGTGACGATTCACTCACCGAGCTCGTCCACGATCCGCGGTTCGCGACGTTGCGTCGGCGTTACCCCGGACCGTAACGCTTCACCGGTAATGCGTGCTTCCGAGGATTCCTTGTAGGCCTTCGGTACGGTCGCCGCGGTCGGGGCGAGGCGAAAGTCGATCAGACCGCTCCGGTTGACCCTGGCTGAATGCGGGGCGGTGACCCGGTCGTCGATCTGAGCGTCGTCCTTCCCTATCGCAACGAACGTGACAACATTCCCGAGCTGCTTTAGCGCCTGACCGCAAGGCTCGAGGTGACCGGCCTATGCTATGAGCTGATCTTCATCGACGACGGCAGCACCTACGTCGGTGCCGAGCCCCTCGAGCGGGAGGCGTTCTCCAATCAGCGCAACACAGTCCTGATCCTCAGCCGCAGTTTCGGCTGGCGCCACGCGGTGACCGCGGGGATCGACGCCGCTCGAGGTCGCCTGGTGGTATGGATGCACAGCGACCCGCAGGAGAGGCCCGAGGATGTTCCGCGACTTGTTGCCATGCATCGCGAGGGCTTCGATGTCGTCTACACGGTTCGCGTCCGGCGTCAACAGGCACGGTTGCGGGCCTGGCTGAGCCACTTGGCAATGACGCTGGTGCAACACGCCTTGACCGGCCTGAACGCCTTCTCGGTTGCCCCGCTGAGGATCAGCTTGTAGGTCGGGCTTTGCCCGACACGACAATCACAATGTCGGGGACACCGGTGTCGGGCATAGCCCGGCCTACGCCTGCCCCGCAGGTCAACGCGAATCGTCCGTTTGGTCCTTGGACACTCTGAGGCGGCGTTTGAACGGTGCATCCCATTGGGGGTGGCATGCCCGCCTGTAGGGCGGGCATGAAATCCTGCGGCGATCGACATGGCCGCTTTTAAGAGCGGCCATGCCACCCAATATCGGCGAATCGCCACCTTCTTTCGGATGCCCCCGCGCTTGAATCGTGCATCCACTTTGGTGGACGGCCGGGGCCCGGCGCGATACGCTCGGGGAGCGGACCGGATTCCGCACGTTGTGGGTGCGAGAAGGGGTTTTCGCACCAGTCGCCCGGGGTGCTGGACGTTGTGTTCTATAGCGGTTTCCGGGACACCGCATCGAGAGAGGTTTCGGGCGTGCTGCTTCGTCTGCTGATCCTGCTGACGGTCGTACCCCTGGTCGAGCTGGTCATCCTGATGAGGCTGGCGGATCGCTTCAGTTGGGAATCGACGATCGCACTGGTTCTGGTCACCGGGGCGGTAGGCGCCTGGCTCGCCCGGCGGGAGGGCCTCAAGGTTCTTCGGCGGATTCAGTCCGACCTGGCTGCGGGAGTCGCCCCAACGGACGCGGTGGTCGATGGAGCCCTGATCCTTGTAGCGGGCCTGGTGCTTATTACACCGGGGATCCTGACCGACCTCGTGGGCTTCGCCCTGCTGATCGCTCCCATGCGCCGGTGGATCAGGCGGGGTCTGGCGGAGGCATTCAAACGAAGAGTGGCAGTGATGGTCAGAGGCAAAGAGGATCTTAGCCCTACCGGGGGCGGGGCTGACCGCGGCGAGCCCGCCGAGTTCATCGACGTGACCGCAACCGCCCGGGACGTCGACGAACCTACGAAGGAACCGGATCGTCTTAACCCGAGCCGCGAGCTTTGAGCCGCGGGCTTTAGCCCGCGCGAACGCCCGCCCGGGCTAATGCCCGCGGCCGGGTGGCACTGTCAAGGAGCGATCCGGGAGGATCGGTCCTTGGCAGTGGTTGGACCGGCTGGCAGTTCCCCCGCGGCCAAGCTGTGCTTGACCGTGCCACCCACGTGGGAGCCGGCCAGGAGAGCACCCAATGTCGTCAAAGTTGGATGGGGCCGCCGTCCGCCATATAGCTCATCTGGCCCGGCTCAAGACATCCGATGAAGAGGTGGCCCTTTTCGCGGGCCAGCTCACCGCCATCCTGGACTACTTCGCCCAACTGAGCGAACTGGACACGAGCGACACGCCGCCGACGGCCCACGCCCTGCCCGTCTCCAATGTCTTTCGCGAAGACCGCGTTTGTCCTTCTCTGGATCAAGAGCAGGCCCTTTACAACGCACCCCAGCAGCAGGACGGCTTCTTCCGCGTTCCCAGGGTGCTTGATCGAGACGGCGAATAAGGGGATTGCGGATTGCGGATTGCGGATTGTGGATTATCGATTCTGGCGAGTTCGATCCGGGCGGGGCAGCGCTCGGCCGAGGAGGTGGTGCGGACCCATCTGGACCGAATCGAGAAGATCGACCCTTCCATAAAGGCATTCCTTCGCTTCGCCAGGGAGCGGGCCCTGTCTCGTGCCCGGGAGATCGACTCCGCCCGAGCCCGCGGTGAGACATCGGGTCCCCTCGCTGGAGTGCCGCTGGCCCTTAAGGACAACATCTGCACGACGGAGGGCACGACGACGTGCGGCTCGCGGATCCTCGCGCGGTTCGAGTCGCGGTTTCGGGCCCACGTTGTCGAGCGGCTCGAGTCAGCCGGGGCGATCATCGTCGGGAAGTGCAATCTCGACGAATTCGCCATGGGAAGCAGCACGGAACACAGTGCCTTCGCCACGACACACAATCCCTGGGATCTTACCCGCGTTGCCGGGGGGTCGTCGGGCGGCTCCGCCGCGGCGGTGGCTGCCGGAATGGTTCCCGGAGCCCTGGGCAGCGATACCGGCGGGTCCGTTCGCCAACCCGCATCATACTGCGGAGTGGTCGGACTCAAGCCGACCTACGGGCGCGTCTCGCGCCATGGGTTGGTCGCCTACGGAAGCAGTCTCGACCAGGTCGGCCCGCTGGCCGGCAACGTGCGTGACGTCGCCCTGCTGCTTGGGGTCATCGCCGGTCATGACCGGCGCGACTCGACGAGCGTCGACGCACCGGTGCCGGACTACGTGAGCGGATTGGAACAACCTCTCGGCTCCCGATCCTTCGCACAAAAAGATCCCGCCCCCTTTGAAGGACTGCGCATCGGCATCAGCGACGAGTACTTCGGGGCGGGGCTTAATGACGAGGTGGGCGAAGCCGTCCAGGCGGCGGTCGAGCTGATGACCCGCGAGGGGGCGGAGCCGGTCTCGATTGATCTGCCGCACATGAAGTATGCGGTGGCCTGCTACTACGTCATTGCGACAGCCGAGGCGTCCGCCAACCTGGCCCGATACGACGGGGTGCACTACGGGTATCGGCCGGAAAAGCCCAAGGACATCATCGATCTGTACGCGTCCGCCCGCGGCGAGGGGTTCGGACCCGAGGTCAAACGCCGCATCATGCTGGGCACCTTCGCCCTTTCCAGCGGCTACTACGACGCTTACTATCTAAAAGCGCTTAAGGTACGAACGCTCATCAAGGGAGATTTCGACAAGGCCTTTGAGCGGGTTGACGTAATCGCCTCACCCGTCACTCCGACGACGGCCTTTCGCATCGGCGAAAAACTCAGCGACCCGTTGGCCATGTATCTGACCGACATCTACACGATCTCCGCCAATCTCGCCGGCATCTGCGCGATCAGCCTGCCATGCGGGTTTGACGGCGCGGGTCTGCCGATCGGGCTGCAGTTGATGGGACCCTCCTTTGGCGAAGAGAAGCTACTCGCAGCCGCCCATCAGTATCAACTTTGCACCGACCACCACACTATGGCGCCGCCGGTGTGCGAACGTGGCCAACAAACGACATGATCCTCAAGAGTCGCTACATCGTACCCGTCGACGCTGGGGTCATCGAAGACGGCGGCGTGGTCATCAAAGAAGGTCGCATCGTGGCGGTGGGGAGGTCACCCGACCTGGATGAAGCTAAGGGCAATGGGGCCATCGACTACGGCGATGCGGTCATCTGTCCGGGGTTTGTCAACGCCCACACCCATCTCGAGCTGAGTCTTCTCGCCGGGCTGGTCCCGCCCTCCTCCGACTTCATCGACTGGTTGCTGCGCCTGGCAGCCCGGTTGAGCAGCGGGCAGTTCGGGCGCGACCAGGCCCAACACGCGGTCCGCACGGGCATAGCCCAGTCGCTGTCAGCAGGGGTTACTACAGTTGGTGACATCACCCGGACACCTCAGTGGACTCGGGAGGTGCTTGCCGAATCGCCGCTTGGCGGCGTATCCTTCGGCGAGGTCATCGCCATCGGGAAACGCCGGGCGAAGCTCGAGCAGCGCCTCGACGCCGCGGTAGCGTCCACCCAAACCGAGTCGCTCCGCTCGGGAATCTCCCCTCACGCACCGTATTCCGTTGAGCCTGATGCCATGCGCGCCTGTGCGATCCGTGCCCGGGAGCTGAACGCACGGCTCTGCATCCATCTCGCCGAGAGCGCCGACGAAGAACCATTCACCCGATCCGCTAAGGGGCGGTTCGCTGACGTCCTGCGCGACATCGGCGTATGGGATCGGCGTGTGCCCGCAAGCGGCTGCGGACCGGTCGAGCTCGCGGTCAGGACCGGGGTTCTTGGCCCCCGGACGGTCATCGCCCACGCGAACTACATAAGCGACGAGGATATCTCCCGAATCGCCGCCACCGGGGCAAGCGTGGCGTACTGCCCGCGCACTCATCAGGCGTTTGGCCACCCGCCCCACCGGTTCCGCGAGATGCTCGCCGCCGGGATCAACGTCTGTGTCGCAACGGACAGCCTGGCCTCAAACCCATCACTCTCCATTCTTGACGAGCTGCGTTTCGTAAGAGAGCACCACCGGGATCCGGCAGCGGACCAGTTGATCGACATGGGCACGCTTCGCGGGGCTCGCGCTCTGGGCTTGGACAGTGAGGTCGGCTCGATCACTCCGGGCAAACGGGCGGACCTCTGTGTGATGCCACTGGATGACACTTCATCGTCAGCTCGCTGGGACGCGATCCTCGAATCTTGGCGTGATCCGCTGGCTGTCTACGTATCCGGCGAGCGACTTGAGGCCCCATTCTGAAAACGTAACCGTTCACACCGGGTGATTCTTTGGTAGCCATTCAAACAGATGGGAAACTCGAAGCACGAAGCACCAAACCCGAAACAAATCCGAAGGACCAAAGCTCAAATGTCCGAAACATCTGCGGTTTTGGGTTTTCTTCTTTGGTCTTTCGAGCTTGTTTCCTATTTCGGATTTCGGATTTCGAGTTCGTCTGTGTTCTTGGCGGGGTGAATAACCGGGGATAGTGAAGACGCCCTGCCCGCGGGAAGCGGACAGGGCGTCAGGAAGACAAACCACATCAGGTGCCTTGATCAGGCGTCACGTCTCGGCGGTTAAGACCCGACCGTTGCAGCGGCCGCCTGACCGCCAACCCTGCTCCTGGATACACTAACCCTGGCAGTCCGGGTCGGGCAGCGGACAGGAGGCGTCGCACACCCCGTCCCAGTACCAGAGGTTGATCACGCAATCGTCCGAGCAGTCCGGGTCGGGAAGTAGACAGAACGTGTCGCATGCGTAGTCGCCGTAGAACCCGAACTCGGCGCACTCGTCGAAGCCGGTGCAGTCCGGATCGGGCAGCGGGCAGAACTCGTCGCACACGGCGTCCCAGTACCAGCCGTTGATCACGCAATCGTCCGAGCAGTCCGGGTCGGGCGACGGGCACTCATCGCACATATAGTCGCCGTACCAGCCGTTGTCCGCACAAATGTCGCCGGCGGCGTCGCAGTCCTGATCGGGCAGCGGGCAGAACGCATCGCACGCTCCGTCGCCGTACCAGCCGTTGATGACGCACTCGTCCTCGCAGTCCGGGTCAAGCATCGGGCAGTCGAAATCGCACCAGCCGTCGCCGTAGTAACCCATATCCGCGCACCAGTCGCTGCCCTCGCAGTCCGGGTCAGGCATCGGGCAGTCGAAATCGCACCAGCCGTCGGCGTAGTAACCCATATCCGCGCACCAGTCGCCGCCCGCGCAGTCCGGGTCAAGCATCGGGCAGTCGAAATCGCACCAGCCGTCGCCGTAGTAACCCATTTCCTCGCACCAGTCGCCGGTGCAGTCGGGGTCGGGGTGCGGGCAGTCGAAATCACACCAGCCGTCGCCGTAGTAGCCCATTCCCTCGCACCAGTCGGCAGTCCCACAGTCCGGGTCGGGGCGCGGGCAGTTGAAATCACACCAGCCGTCGCCGTAGTAGCCCATTTCCTCGCACCAGTCGCCGGTGCATTCGGGGTCGGGGTGCGGGCAGTCGGGATCACACCAGCCGTTGTTGTACAGGCCCATGTCCTCGCACCAGTCCCCGGTGCAGTCCGGGTCGGGGCGCGGGCACTCGAAATCGCACCAGCCGTCGCCGTAGAACCCGGACTCCTCGCACCAGTCGCCCGTACAGTCCGGGTCGGGGTGCGGACAGTCGGGATCACACCAGCCGTTGCTGTAGAGATCCATGTCCTCGCACCAGTCGCCGGTGCAGTCCGGGTCGGGGCGCGGGCAATCGAAATCGCACCAGCCGTCCCCGTACATGCCGAAGTCCTCGCACCAGTCGCTATCGTGGCAGTCCGGGTCGGGGCGCGGGCAGCCGAAATCGCACATGCCGTCCCCATACCAGCCGTTCACCTCGCACCAGTCCTCCATGCAGTCCGGGTCGGGAGCGGGGCAGAACATGTCACACACCCCGTCGCCGTACCAGCCGAACTCGGCGCACTCATCGAAGAAGCAGTCCGGATCGGGCGCCGGGCACCACGGGTCGCATTCGCCGTCGCTGTACCAACCGAACTCGGCGCACTCATCGAAGAAGTTATCGCAGTCCGGATCGGGGTTCGGGCAGTCCCGGTCGCAGAAGCCGTCGCCGTACCAGCCGAGCTGGGAGCACCAGTCACCGTCCCCGCAGTCCGGATCGGGGCGCAGGCAGAACGGGTCGCATATGCCGTCTCCGTACCAGCGGTTCACTTCGCACTCGTCGAAACCGGCGCCGCCCACGTTCGGCTCGCACACGAAGTGCTCCTCAGTGCCGTCCGTCTTGTAGGCCGTCACCCAGACCTCGAACCTGCCGGGCTCGAAGAAGGTGACGTCGGTCTGATGCGAGAACGGGTCGTCGACGAAGAACGCCGGGGTTCCAAAGACGTACCATTCGATCCAGTCAACATTGGCTCCCCCTCCGCCGGATAGCGAGAAGAAGCCGGGCATACCTACGTCCATCTCCAGCGGGCAGCTGAGACCTTCTACGCTGGCGGTGATGTCCCCGACGCGCACCTCGCAGTAGTACAAGTCGAAGACACTGGGCTCCGTCGGGTTGGACACGATCAGGTTGATCTCCAGCACACCTTCCCCGGTCGCCACCACCGTCGTTACCGGTGAGAAGGGATCCTCGACATATCCGAAGCCGCCGCTGACGAACCAATCGAAGTCCAGGCCATCGACGTTGGCGTCGGCGACACCGGCCCCCGCGGTCCTCCCCCGAGCGTCAAACTCGATGGTGAACGCCTCAAACGGCTGGGCTTGCCCGGGACAGTTGATGCCCGGTCCGCCGATTCCGTCTTCGCCGGTCTGGACGGTACACGGGAAGTCCCTCTCCGTCGGCAGAACGCTGTTTTGCAGGTAGTAGCGCAGTCGGCCGAACTGTTCGACCGGTGACTCGTCCTCCAGGTCGACCAGGACCAGGTTGAACTCGAGCACGTTGTCTATGAGCTCACCGTTTATGAACGCGGCGTTGAACAGTTGCGCCGTCTGAGCGGTACTCTGGGTGAACATCGCGACTTCGAACTCGATGTCCACCACGAACCGGCGTTCGATCGTGATCTTGCCGTCTTCATCGAGCTGGGTCCCGGTGAAGACCGGGGTAACCGAAGCGCTGAAATCGATGTCCGTGTTCCCGGGGGTCAGGTTGACCGGAGTGCGGGCCTGGTAGTTGATGGTGAAGCCCGGGTTTACCCCACCGAGACTGAAATCGGGGAACACCAGGTTGTGGTCGAACTCGGTGAGCAGAATCCCGTTGCTGTCGAAGGTCAGGATGTTTTCAATCCCCGTCTCCGCAACGCACAGCCCCTCAGCCTCGAAGAGTATGTAGGTGTTTCCAGCCAGGGCGAGGACCGCCTCGGGAATCTCGTCGAAGTCGACATCCTCTAGGTCAACTTCTTCGCCGATGTCGTCGTCGGCTAACGAAGCGAGGCGGCCGATCAGCCTGGCCGCATCCGCCAGCGAGGTGCCTACCAGCGGCGAATCGTCATCTTCGAAAATGGACTCGATAATCTCCTCGAATCCCTCCAGCCCCGCGAGCAGCCGTTCGATTTGATCGCTCCTGCCCTGCGAATGGGCTGACGACTTGGCCCGATTGGCCATCCGCCGCTGCTGCACGCGAGCCTTGGCGCCTGTCGTATCGATTCCGGAGGCATCCTCGACGTTCCCATCAGCGTCGGTGTAGCGGACGAGAGCGCTACCATCGTCATCGTAGACGATGTCCGCGTTGGCGTTGTCCCCGCCGCGCAGCTTGACCGGACGACCCTGATCATCCAGCGAAGCTTTCATGACTGTTCCGTCAGCCAGGAGGACATTGGCCTCGGTGATTTCGTCGTCATCGTTCGCCCGGAACGTGTACTGGTTACCGTCCTCGTCCTCGGCAACCGCGTAGTTTCCGCCTTCAGCGTCGAAGCTCACCCGGAACTCCTCCCCTCCCGTGGTTCCGCCGCCGCCACCGCCCGGGGTACCACCTCCGCACCCCAACTGTCCGATCGCCAAGGGAAGACACAGCATCCCCAACACCCAGAATCTTGCCTTATGCATTACCGTTCCTTTCAAACCAAGCTCGAAGATTCACCTGAGGCCCAATTACCGCAGTGTTATGACCATTCGAAATAACCCGTTCTTGGTGTCCGCCGGACCCGCGTCCACCCGGCGACCCCGACTCCATGCTCTCGCATGATAGCCAGCAGTTGTTTGCGTGGCACAAACCCCGGCGAATCCGCTACCTCAGGCGGGGACAAGTGTATAAAACTGCGACTCCTCACGCCCGACCTGGCTGCGGTAGCGGCTCGCGCTTGTGCCGCTGTCCGAGCTTGGGTAGCTTCGCCCGGGACCGCTTCCGACCCGGCTGGTCGACACGGGCCCGGGACACACCCCCAGCCTGGGTTGGGTCACCTCCGCTTGCCGCCCACCGCGGGGACGCAAATCAGCTCCCGGACGGAAGGGCGGGAGGTGCCTTCGGCGTACTTTCGCCGGATCACCCGGTTATCGACGATTCAGTTGGGTTTCCGCAGTTACTTGGAGAATTGGAGATCGAGAATCTGCATCTCGACGTTTCGATGACCGTTGAATTCGTTGATTACAGGCTCGAAAGCCACCCGGCAGCGGCGGTGCTGTTTGAGGTCCTCGATACACGACCCCAGCCCAAAGCCGATCGCCTTGAGCTGAACGTCGCCTTGAGTGAACGACGCCTGGAGATGCTCGGAGTTTCTCCCGACCAGGCGGGGCTCGGAGGCTAGCTCAACCCAGTCGGTCGCCAGCTTCACTCTGGGATTACCGATCCCAAACGGACCGAGCCCAATAATCGCCTCCGTGCATGCCAGGGTCATGGCGCCGATCGTTACCTCCGCGTCCAGCCTCAGCTTGGGGATCAGGTCCGTGCCGGTCAGACAGCGGTTCGCCACTTTGACAAATGCCTCTGTAAAGGGGGCGACTCGATCCGCAGCGATGCGGATCCCCGCAGCCATCTTGTGTCCGCCGTGAGACAGGAGGTGTTCCGAACAGGCCGTCAAGGCGTCGGCCAGGTCGAAGTGGGGAACGCTGCGGGCCGAGCCCTGGCCCTCGCCCTCGGAGATTGCAATCAGCACCGTCGGCCTGTGATATCTCTCGACGATACGAGCGGCCACGATTCCGATGACTCCCGCGTGCCAACCCTCGCCGGAAAGAACGATCGCCCGGCAGGCGTCACTTGCCAGGCCGTCGCGCTCGATCTGTTCGCTGGCTGCCTTGAGGATCTTGCGTTCCACAGCCTTCCGCGACCGGTTGTGCTCCTCCAGATACAAGGCGATCTCCCGGGCACGGGCATCGTCAGCCCGGGTGAACAACTCGACCGCCAAGCGGGCGTGCCCCATTCGCCCGGCGGCGTTGATCCGCGGGGCGATCTTGAACCCCACGTCGTAGCCCGTAATCCTGCCGCCGCTGAGCCCGGCCTTATCCAGCAAGGCCTTCAGCCCCGGCAGGGAGCTGGTCGCCAGCCGGGCCAGGCCATGTTTGGCGATGATCCGGTTCTCGCCGCTAAGCGGAACCACGTCGGCGATGGTTCCCAGGGCAGCCAGCGGAAGCAGCTCGGTCAGCAACTCGCGATACTGGGGTTGGACCCGCTCGGCTCCGGCAAGTCGCTGGGCAACCGCCCAGGCCAGCTTGAAGGCCACCCCGGCACCGCAAAGATCCGCATTGGGATACGTGCCTCCAATGCTCGGATGGACGATCACATCAGCAGGGGGAATCGTCGCGTGGGGAGCGTGGTGGTCGGTGATGATGAGTTTTACGCCGGATTCGACCAGACCCTTGGCCACCTCGACCGCGGTGATCCCGCAATCAACCGAGATGATCATGCCGGCACCATCCTCCACCAGCCGGTGGACGGCCTGGGCATTGAGCCCGTAGCCTTCTTCCAGACGGTGAGGCACGTAGAACGAGACGTCACCGCCGGCCTGTTTCAACACGTGCCACAAAATGGCCACCCCGGTCGTCCCGTCCACGTCATAGTCGCCGTAAAGCACGATCCGTGTCCCGGATTCAATCGCTGCGACGATCAAAGAGGCGGCGTCCATCGCCCCCCCCAGCAGATGCGGCGGATGCAGGTCCTTCATCTGAGGCGTCAGAAACGCCTCGCAGGGTTCCCCGGGGGGAGTCCCCCGGTTGATCAGCAACTGGGCGACGAGCGGGGGCACGCCCCATCGGCGGGCCGTCGGGAGAACCTCAGGACAGCGGGGGGTGATGATCCATTGCTTGGACATGCCGGCGCGAGTCTACCTGCAGGCCGGCGGGGCGTAAAGTGGGATCACCACACCTTACATTTCCTGACGGAGGGCACCGGTTATTTCTTTCGTAGCAGGTCAAACGGCCCGACCAGAGGCACATGACCGATAACGCCGATGGATTCCGGATGACCCTCTTGCATGGAGAGCGCAAGACTCCTATACTGACACGGTTACAGCTATCTTTATTCATGTTCGGTCGACAACCGATCGGAGGGAAGCGGAGGTTAATAGTGACGGTTGCTCTGGAAGGTAAGAGTATACTGATCGTCGAAGACGACCCCGATATGGTTACGGCGCTGCAGCACGTCCTGAGTGACACGGGTGCGACCATCGAGACTGCATTGGACGGCAACGCCGCCGTCGAAGCGGCCGCCGAGTTCAATCCCGACCTGGTGGTCCTCGATGCCATGCTCCCCAAGCGCAGCGGGTTCCTCGTGCTCGAGAAGCTCAAAGGGCCCGCCAAGAAGAAAGGCCAAAAGCCCTACGTCATCATGATCACCGGCAACGAGGGCAAGCGGCACCAGACGTGGGCCCGAACCCTCGGCGTCGACGGCTACTTCAACAAGCCTTTCCGCATGGAGCGCCTTCTCGAGTCGGTGGAAAAGCTGTTGGTGGACGAAGGAACTGAGAATGTCGAATCCGAACCGCGACCGTGAGGAAGCGGCGCGGTTGCCGCTTCCTTACGGGCGCGGTTCTGTGGCAACATTCGCCATTCCGCCTTCACCGCCGTCCCCGTGGGACTGACTCGCGGGGCGAGCGTTCGCGCCCGGGGGGTTCCCGTCCCTGCCGTTCACGCCCCTGCCCGGGGGGACGCCGAGCCGGGGGTGATATCCTCCGGGAGTTCTCCAGGATCACCTGAACCATCTGGTCGTGGGCCTCGGCCGGGTGGTCCATCTCCATGTAGATGTCCTTGAGGGCAAAGCGGATCGCCGTCCGGCTGCCGAGTTCCTCTACTTGCTCGAGCAGCTCTTCCAGAACGTCGGCTGCCTCGCGCGGGGCATCGCGGGCCATTCCCAACTCGACGATCGCCTGGGTGGCCATCATCACCGCCCGCCTGGCATCGAAGGCAACCTCCCCCCAGTTGGAGACGTACTCGAGCCGGCCTATCATGGCCCGCAAGTGGTCCCGCTCCGCCTCACGCTGTTGCCGGTTCGTCAGGCGGGCGATCTGACCCTCATGCTCCCCTATCTCACGACGCACGCGCTCGAGCTGGGCTCGGACTCGCTCGAGGTCCTCAGAGCGCCCGACCCGCTCCAACTCCTCGCCCATCCGACGCAGCTCCCGTTCCTCTTGGGCAAGGGCGCGGATTCCATCCCGCAGGTGTTCAATCCCGGAGAGGGCTTCTTCCGGATCATGCGGCGAAGCCTGGCGCCGCATCGCCTCGAGAAACACTCGCAACGCGTCTTCCCTATGGGGAAAGCCCTCCCGTTCGTGGGGCATCAACCTGCCCCTGGGTCCCCACAACTCGGAAGGTGGCAGGCGGCCGGGTTCGTCGCGAAGTCCCCGGGCCTCGTCGAGTAGACGCTCCTGGGTCTCCAGGATTTCACGGGCCCGCTGTTCCCCGCTCTCCCGCAGCTCACGCTCGCGTTCATCAGGCGGTCTGGGGTCTTGATCCAGGCCTACTACCGGAAGAACTGCGATCAGCAGGAGCGACAGCGCCATCCCGCTCGTTCTTTGAATCGTCAACATGAGAATGACTCCTTGGTTTCAGTATCAAACTGGGCGTCTTGAAAGATGCGCCCATGGAACTCAGTTTCGCGTGTGTGGACAGCATCGTCACAGATGGCACTCGGGCGACAAACGACTCGCCGGCACGGCTAAACTCATCCCCGCCCAGCCAAACCGGCGCGGTTCGAAAAGACGCAACGGAGACGCGACCGTAAGGAAGCGCACGAATGCGGAATGCGGAATGCGGAATGCGGAATGCGGATTGTTGATCCGAGACGCTAACGTAAGGGGGCGTGCGATCCAGGTCCCCCGGGGGATCAAAGGAGGACGGTTGCTGCAGGCCTATCATGACCAGCGCGATCGCCGCTGCCGTTGCCAGTAATGCCCGGGTCATCACGAGGATCCGCCGAGAAACGCGGTGATCTGCGGTCCGCCCACCACGAGGGAGCGCCCCAACCGAACCGCGACCGTAAGGAAGCGTGCGATCCGAGACGCGACCGTCAGGAAGCGTGCATGGCGGTACCGGACGGATCGCCGCCCCGGTCGTCTCCTGGGGCCTAAACGTAAACGGCGGAGCCACCCGATCGAGCACTTCGTGGAGGCCGCGGAGTTCATGACTCAGATCATCGTAACCGCGGGCTCGGACCCGGCAGGGCGAACACGACTTCAAATGACGCTCGAGCCGCGCGCGATCGGCGAGCTGCAAGTCTCCCGCCAGGCGCTCTGTCAACAGCTTGTCATACTCCTCGCACTTCATCGGCCAATCCCGACTCGTCCATCTTCGCCCGCAGATTCGAAAGGGCCTTATGCAGGTTGCTCTTGATTGTTCCCTCAGGACATCCAAGCATCCTGGCCGCCCGCTCGGTGGACAGTCCGACAAGCAACCTCAGCACGGTCACCTCACGTTGACGATCCGGCAGGGCCATGATCGCCTCGTGCAGCCCCCTTCCCTCTTCCCGGTCCCTTTTGCCTCTTGCCTCTTGCCTCTTGCCTTGTGGAGGATACGCGATCCCGTCGAGTGATCGGACCTTAGCCCGGACCGCCCGCCCCCGCCGCATCTCCCGACACACCCGCACCGCAAACCCGCCGGTCCAGGTCCACCAGGAAACCCCGTCCCGCTTACGGCCCCTTCCCGACCACGCGCGCGACAGCGATTCCTGGGCGGCGTCGCCGGCGTCCGTCCCGTCGCCCAGCAGGGCGAGGCAGAGCCGGTACACGCGGGCGGACAGGTCGGCAAAATCGGGTTGTCGCGGGTCTGTTTCCGGTTTCACCGGCAACGCCTTGCCCTTTGGGGTTGATGCGGGCCGGAGGCGGCCGGTTCACCGCCGCGACCGGGAAACCCTACCGGCGGCGGGTCCGTGGCCCCCGCTTGGCCAAAGATCCTCGTTTGCCCAGCCCTCCACCCGGTGCAACCCCACTGCGGAACAAACGAAACGAAGCTTGGTCTATTCGACGGTCGACAATACGTTACATCATCCGCCGCTGCGCCGGGCGGAGGAGGGTAAAGGGTAGTGCAAAGGGTAGAGCAAAGATCCTCTTTTGCTCTTTGGAGCTTTGCTCTACCACAGCGGGGTGTCCACCGGCGGAATAGGCACATAGAATCGGTTGCGATGACCTCGACCAGGCCAAGAACTATCAGCGGAGGGGAAACGGTCGTGCAAAGATCATCTTTGCCTTCCGGATCTTTGCTCTGCCCCGGCTTGCGAGTGCATGGTGCCACGTCCGCCACACGGGGCGGACGCTACCGGGAGACGTTTCGATTCCAGCACCACATTATCATTGCAGTTTTCACCTTAGGGGTCGCCGGAGGGCAAAGATCACCTTTGCCCTACCCGGTGGCGATCGCCCGGGAAGACCAGGGCCTGCAAGACGATGCTCCTACCGCGACACACGATCACACCTTGCTTACGGCCCGCGAGCTGCTGATGGAGGGCTATTATGAAAAAGCGCTCGAGGCCTACACCGCTCTCGCCAAGGACCCGCGGTTCGCCCCGAAGGCAGCCATCGGGCTGGCCCGGACCCGGCTCCAGGTCGGTCAGTACGCAGAGGCCGTCGCCGGTCTGACCGGCGGCGGGCGAAGATCATCTTTGCCCTACCCCGCCGGCGAAGGGCAAGAATCATCCTTGCCCTACCCGGCCCGATCGGCTGATTGGCACTATGTACTTGCTCAGCTTTATGGGCGCCTGGGTGATTACGAGGCGGTGTTGGGCCTGGCGGAATCAGCCTGCAAGCTCGACAAGCAGCACGCCGGCGCCCGCCTGCTTTTGGGAGAGACTCTCGAGCTTCTCGGCCGGCGCGACCGGGCTATCGAGGTCTACCGCTGGTTTGACAAACAGGTGGTGGAACGCCCGGAGTTGCCGCCCGACCCCGAGTGGATCACCTCCGCCGCCCTGGGCTTTCTACGCTATAGCGTTCTTACCCGAACCGACGTAGCCAGGCGCACGCAGCACGTCCTCAACGAGATGCTGCAGATCGCTTACGGGCGGCTCGACCGGACCTACTCACCGGCCCGGATCGCCGCCGCCGACCTGCTTCGGCAAAAGTTCAACAACGACGAGCAAGACGGCAGTGTATCCGACTACAAGGCAGCCTTGCGAATCAACAGCAATCTGTGCGAGGCCCACGTCGGTCTGGGCGAGGTCGCCCTCGAGGAGTGGAAGTTCGAGGAGGTCGAACGACGGGCCGAACTCGCCCTCTCGATCAACCCCAACCACGCCCCGGCACTGCACCTTCTGGCGATGAAGCTCATCGTCGAGCGGCGTTACGAGCAGGCCTTGGAAACATGCGTCCGGGCTCTGAAAACCAACCCCAACGATCTGGTCGCCCTCTCGATCGGCGCGGGCGCCGGGGCATGCCGACTCGACGACCGCTACGTGGAAGAGCTGCGCTTACGGGTGGAGACGGTCAACCCCAGGTGCGCCCTGTTCCATCATATGATGGCAGTCATTCTCTCCGGCGTTCGCCAGTACGCCCGGGCTGAGACGGCCTTCAAAAAGGCGATCGAGTTCGATGGGACCGACGCCAACATCCGCACCGGCCTGGGGATGATGTACATGCAGTGGGGGATCGAGGAGCGGGCCCGCGAGGTGCTCGAGGCCTCCTGGAGCATGGACCCCTTCAACCAGCGCACCAAGTTCACCCTCGAGCTGCTTGAACAGCTCGAAGGCTTCGCCCGGTTTGAAACGGATCACTTCATCGTCAAGTATGACCGCGCGCAAGACCCCGGTCTGGGCGAGTTCGTCGCCGACTATCTCGAGGGTATCTACGGCACGGTCACCGGTGACTATGACGCCCCCCTTGCCGAGAAGACCATAATCGAGATGTTCCCCACGCAGCGGGCCTTCGCCGTGCGCATCACCGGGAAGCCGTGGATTCACACGGTCGGGGCGTGCACCGGCCGGGTCATCGCCATGGCCTCGCCACGTAAGTCGGTGGGACTGATGGGGCCTTACAACCTCGCCCGTGTTTTGACCCATGAGTTCGCTCACACGGTGACTCTCGCAGCCACGCATAACCGTATCCCACATTGGTTTACCGAAGGCCTTGCGGTGTACCAGGAGAACAGCCCGCGCAGCTTCGGCTGGTGGGAGCTTCTCGCCGACGCCGCCCGACGCGACGAGACTTTCACACTGGAGTCGATCGACTGGGGGTTTGTCAGACCACGCCGGCCCGGGGACCGCCAGCGGGCCTACGCCCAGAGCGAGATGATGTGCGAGTTCATCGTCGAGCGGTTCGGCTACGACACCATCGTCGCCATGCTCGAGCGATTCCGCGATGGGCAGAAGCAAGAGCAGGTCTTCGTGGAACAAATGGGCCTCGAGCCGGAGGAGTTTGACAGCGCCTTCCAGGCGTGGGCCCGGGAGGGGATTGCCCAGCGAGGCTTTGACCTGACCCCACCCCAAAGTGCCCTGATGCTCCGCGGGATCGCCCTGCTGGCCGGCGACGACGCCGGGGCGCACGGCAAGGTTGCCCGAGCTGAGTGGGACAATCACAACACGGACGATGCACTCACTTTCGCCCGCCGGGCGCTCGAACTGGACGAGAACAACCGCGACGGCCTGGAGATCGCCGGGCGGATTCTGGTGGCAAAGGCGGTGCGGGCGCCCAACGAATCCACCCGGCGAGAACACGAAGATGAGGCCTTGCCCCTGCTCGAACGGCTCATGGAGGTCGACCTCGAGGGCTGGACCGGCCCGAAGCTGCTCGCTGAGATCCTGCTTGGCCGAAAGGAATTGGATCGCGCCGCAGAGCCCCTCGAGCGTTTGCAGCGTGTCTGTCCTATGGATCCGGCAAGCTGGCGGGGCCTGGCGGGAATATACATGGAGCGAGGGGCGTACGACCTGGCCCTGCCGCAGCTTCTCGAGCTCGCCCGGACCGAGGAGAATGACCCCGACGTTCCCGGGCAGATAGCCCTGATTTTCCGGCGTCGCGGCCGGCTCCGCGAGGCCCAGTACTGGTACCGCCAAGCCCTGTTCATCAACCCGTTCGGGCGTAAGCTTCACCAGGCGTTGGGTGATACCAGCATGCGGGCCGGCGACACGCGAACCGCCCTTGCCCAGTACAAGACGCTCACGGTGCTCGAGCCGACCAACGCGAAGTATTTCGAGCAGGCGGCTTTCGCTTCCCACAAACTCGGTGACGCGGTGGAGGCCCGAAAACTGGCCGCCCGGGCGGTGGAGCTCGACCCGGCCTCCAGCGCCCGATCGCTGGTGGACTAGAACTGTGTTTCGTAAAGAGTGCGACTATGGTCTTTATCCGAGCCGCGGGCTTCAGCCCGGGCGAACGTTCGCGCAGGCTGAAGCCCGCGGCTCAGCTGGTCGCCGTTCGATTCGTAATCGCGGCTGATGTTGGGCCATCGGACCGAAACGGTTTAGGAAGGTGAATGAACGACGCTTTTGCCCACGCTGAGGTCTACCGTCAAGCCGCTCGCCTGAACCTCGACGATTCCCTGCGCCGCGGCTCACTGCTGGTCTTTCCCGATTACGGGCAGTTGGTGATGACCGGCGATCTTCACGGTCACCGCCGCAACTTCGAGAAGCTCAAGGGTCTCTGCGACCTTAAGAACTTCGGGGCTCGCCACGTCGTTGTGCACGAGATCATTCACGAAGAGATCGAGTCGCTCACCGCGTGTGACACCTCCCACGAGCTCCTGCTGGAGGTCGCCCGCTGGAAGTGCGCCTTTCCCGATCAGGTGCACGTGCTGCAGAGCAACCACGAACTCGCCCAGGCAACCAGGCATGAGATCACCAAGAACGGACGGGGGGTGACGTTCGATTTCAATCGCGGCGTGCGTGTCGCGTACGGCGACGACGCCGGCCCGGTAATAGAGGCGATAAACGACTGGATCCGCTCCCTGCCCCTGGCCGGGCGGACGCCCAATCGCGTCTTAGTCTCGCACACCCTTCCGGGCCCGCGAGAGCTGCCCTATTTCGACCCGGCGGTGCTGACGCGCTTACCCACCGACGAGGATCTCGCGGAACGCGGCTCCGCCCACGCCCTCGTTTGGGGCCGGCATCAGACCGAGGGAACCCTGAACGCACTGAGCGAGCTCCTTGACGTTGACTTCTTCCTCTGCGGGCATCAACCGCAGGAGATGGGGTACGAGGTCCTGCACGATCGGATGATCATCCTCGCCAGCGATCACAACCACGGCGTGTTTCTGCCGGTGAATCTGGGCAAGCCGGTCACCCTGGACAGGCTGATCCAGGACATCCGCCCGTTCGCAGGTGTCGGGTAGCGTCCCGTTGACAGTAACCCCGCAGCGCCGGTAGAATAAACCTGAGGTTTGGCGTGACATCTGCCGACCGGAGCGGTTGTCAGGTGAGCGCGTAGCGGGTAGAGCCCCATCGATTCAACGGATGCACGTGTTGGCTAATGCACTCAGTCCCGCGCAGATCGATTCATGGCAGGGCGTCCAGTCCATTCTCGAACGTGCCGCCGAAAGGCCCTGGGCGACGCTTATCGAACTCGTGCTTATCGGCTGTGTGGTTCTTGTCATACTACGCTCGTTGCAGGGCACGCCCGGCGCCCGCCTGATACGGGCCGTCTTTACCATCCTCGCGGTCAGCTTCGCGGTCGTCTGGCTGATCGCCAAGCAGTTCACCTTTGAACGCATCAATGTGCTGTACCCCTACTTCGTTCTCGGGGTTTTCCTGGTGTCGCTGGTCGCGTTCCAGACCGAGCTTCGCCGCAGCCTGGTCAAGCTGGGCGAGGGCGGCTGGCTCCAGCGGTGGTTGAAGAGCTCCCCGGTGGTGATCGAACCGATCGTCACCGCGGTCCTGCGGCTATCCAGGAATAAGATTGGAGCCCTGATCGCCATCGAACGAAGCACCGAGTTGGGAGCGTGGTCCGAGTCAGGGGTTCGCATGGATGCGGTGGTCTCCGCGGAGCTTCTGGAGACCATCTTTTGGCCGGGTACTCCCCTGCACGATCTCGGGGTGATTGTAAACCAGGGGCGCGTCGTAGCCGCCGGATGCCAGTTCCCCCTGGCGGAATCCGTCGACGTGGACCGTTCGCTCGGTAGTCGACACCGGGCGGCCATCGGGATGAGCCAGGAGGTTGACGCCGTCGTCCTGGTCGTTAGTGAGGAAACGGGATCAATCTCGGTCGCGATCCGCGGAGAGCTTCGCCGAGGCCTGACCGAAAGTGCCCTGCGCGACACGCTCACCGAGGAGCTTAACCCGGAGAACAAAGGGGATCTTTGTTCTACCGGTGGAGCAAAGAAGCGATCGACTCCCTCACCGAACACATAGCCCGGCGTCAAAGAGGCAAAGTGCGATGGAACGGGTCAAGTTGCTGGGCATGACCGGGATGCTTACGGTCCTGATCTGGGCCACTGCAGACAGCCTGGTGAGTGAGACGGTCACCTTGGGTGTGTCTTTTGGCGTCGAGCCTGCAGCGCCCGGCTCCAGCATGCTCGTCACCGTCGACCCCGCCGCGGAGTTGTTTGAAGTCCAAGTCTACGGGCCCAGAAAAACCGTCCAGGACGTGCAAGCCCAGGGGACGCGACTGGTGCGCCTGCGGATTCCAGAGTACGCCACCGGCAGTGTCGACCATCCCATCGGCAAGCGGATGCTCAAGCAGTGTCTCGCCGAGCAGTGGAAGGAGTTCGGCAAGCTGACGATCGTCTCGGTTGAGCCGGCCTCTCTCGCCCTGACTGTGGATCACATGGAGACCCATGAGGTGGACCTCGCCTTGCTGGGGCTCACCCTGAACTATGACGACGAGCCGCTGCTTTCCCGTCCACGGGTTGGCGTGCGGATGCGCGAAAGTGCGTTTCGCCGCCTGGCGCCTTCCGGACAGCTCGAACCGCTGGACATCGGTGCCGACGCAGAGAGGCAGCTCAAGGACAGGGCGGCAGGTCAAAGTACCACCGTCTCGGTGGCTCTGGATGCGGCGGCTTTCGGCCCCGACGCGGAGATCAGCCCGGCAACGATCGATGTGACCGCCACGATCTCTGCCGAGCGCAGCACCGAGGACATTCCTACCGTCCCCATCCTGCTGGCGGTCAGCTTCGCCAACCTCGGAAAGCCTCTCACCGCAGTGCCGCGTGACGGGATCGTGCCGGTGACCCGTACTATCAAGGTCACCGGTCCGACCGTCGAGGTGCAGCGTCTACTCCGCGGAGAAACCCGCGCCAAAGGCCTGATTCACCTTAAGGAGGATGACCTCGAGGTGTGGGACTCCTTCAGGCCTATGATGCCCGAGTACCACCTTCCGCCCGGTATCGAGCTCGCCGAGGAACCGAAGCCGATCGAGTGTAAGTTGATTGATGGCACCTCGACTGAAAAACGGAACTAGCCCGAGGGTCAGAGCGCGTTTGAAAAGCTATCAGCCTTCAGCTACGGTTAAGGAACCCCCAACGCTTGCAACAACCGTTGCACGTAACCTCTTGTCTCACAACGCATTGCGTGATATTCCCCGTGCTCTCGCTGATGGCTGATGGCTGAACGTCGGCTATCATCCGTGACTTTCTGTCTCTTCCCACCTCTGCGGCCTCCGCAGTGAAGGATCCGGGTCAGGTGCGTCCCAAGCCTGCAACCAATGTCTTCGGAGACGATTCTTGAATCAGACCACTTGACGAAGCCTGCACAAACCGTACTATCCGCGGTGCGGTGACAATACGTGCAGGGAAACACCCGTTACCATTCCGAACACGGCAGTTAAGCCTGCACGGCCGATGGTAGTCGCAAGGCGAGAGTAGGTGATTGCCGCATTTTTTGAAAATGCCCGCTTCGGCGGGTGTTTTCGTGCGCGGGGTGCATGGCGGGGCAGCTTCGCTTTCCGGCGCGGGTGGGCTGTTCCGCATTTCCGGTCGAGCCGGACGATGCACCGGTTTTTCGGTTGATAGAACCTTCAGATGAAAGGTGTACCATGGATCTGTTTACCATCTTTGGATCGGTGTTTGGCAGCCTCCTGCCGCTGCTTCTTCAGCTTCTGATCAGCTTTGCTACCGGCGGCATTATCTAGAGCGGTCGCTGCTTTCAGCCGTGTAGGTCGGGTCATCGACCCGACATTTCGTTGACCCCGAGGAAGTGAGCCGCGACGTTTGGTTCGTTGACCCGACTGCGTTAGCTCATCGACCTGGGAAAGTCATCCCCGCCTGCGCTGAAGGGGGAAGAGGATGACGTCTCGGATGCTGGGGCTGTCGGTTAGGAGCATGACCAGCCGGTCGATGCCCAACCCGAGTCCACCCGCGGGGGGCATGCCGTACTCGAGGGCCAGCACGAAGTCCTCATCCATCACCGCCATGGTCTCGTCGCCCTCGCCGGCCACGTTACGGCGGAGGTTGGCCTCCTGCACCTGGGGATCGTTTAGCTCGGTGTAGGCGTTGCCCAGCTCCATCCCCGCGGCGAAGGCCTCAAACCGAAGGGCGATCGATGGATCATCCGGATGCCGCCGGGTCAGCGGGCAGATGGCTGCGGGATAGTCGTACACGAACGTCGGCTGAATCAGATGATGCTCGACCGTGGCTTGGAAAACTTCGTCAATGACCACGGCGTCGTCCTTGCCCGCGTGCTTAATCTCGAGTTCCTTAGCCTTTTGGCGAACCGCATCGGGATCGGTGATCGACACGCCAGCGTATTCCTGGAGAAGATCACCATATTTGCGCCGGGGCCAGGGAGGCGTGAAGTCTAGTACCGTACCGCCATAAACTGCAGCCAGCCGCCCATTGGCGATCGCCTCCCGCGCCTCACGATATGCCTCGGGATGGCGCCGATACCCGGCCCTTCGTTCGCCTTGGGCGATCTCGGGACCGGCGTCCCCCTTCTCGATCCGCTCAGCCCGCCTGGATACCAGGTCGCGGGTCGAGGCGCCAAACGCCGCCGAAACCATCTGCTCGACCCGCTCCATCATGACGTTGTAGTCGGCGTAGGCCTCGTACAGCTCGATCATGGTGAACTCGGGGTTGTGCTTGGTGCTGATGCCCTCGTTGCGGAAGTTGCGGCTGATCTCGAAGACCCGCTCCATCCCCCCGACCAGCAGCCTCTTTAGATACAGCTCCGGGCTGATCCGCAGGTACAGGTCCATGTCCAGCGTGTTGTGGTGGGTCGTAAACGGCCGGGCAGCGGCCCCACCGTAGATCGGCTGAAGGACCGGCGTCTCCACCTCGAAGTAGCCGTGATCCACCAGGCAACCGCGAATCGCCTGGATGATCGCGCTGCGCTGGGCGAAGACCTCTTGGACTTCCGGATTGGTGAACAGATCGACGTACCGCCGCCGGTAGCGCAGGTCCACATCGGTAAGCCCATGCCACTTCTCCGGCGGCGGCCGAAGCGCCTTTGCGAGCACTGTAAGCTTGTCGACCCACAGGGTCAGCTCTCCGGTCTTGGTTCGTCCGATGACCCCGTCGGCTCCGATGATGTCGCCGAGGTCGAGCTTCTTGACCACAGGCCACTGCTCGCCTAGCTCGACCTTGCTCAGCCCGAACTGCAACGTACCGGTCCGATCCCGGACGGTCAGAAACGCCAGCTTGCCCATCATCCGCAGGAGCACGGTCCGCCCGGCCACGCGGGCCCGCAGCTCGGCCCTTTGCCCGGGCTCAAGGTGGAGCGGCTCTGCCAGCTCGCGCACCGCCGCCGAGGAGATCACCCCGGCAAACCTCCCCCCGTACGGGTCGATCCCCAGCTCGATGAGGCCATCCCGCTTGTTGATTCGTTGAAGTTTGAATCGATCTTCTTCGCTCATAATGGTGGGATGTGTTCTCCGTGTGAAACGGCTTCCCGTGTGGAACAGGCCGTACTCTCCTGCGTGCCACATCAGGCAGCCGGTTCCGCTGCGGCCAAAGAATCCCGCGTTGGTGATCCTAACAGGCCGCTGCAGGTCCGGCAATTGTAAGACCGCCGTCGGGTGGAGTTCGCCCTATGCCCTTTGACCGATCCAACCCTCTCGTGGTACCCCCGCCCGCCCTATGGCCCAACGGAAACCGGTAATCCCCCTCGAACGCATCGAGAAAGCCATCCTTCTCATCCGCGACCGGAAGGTGATGCTCGACGAGGACTTGGCCGGACTCTACGGAACGTCCACCAAGCGTTTCAACGAGCAGATTAGACGTAACCGCGACAGGTTTCCGGACGACTTCATGTTTCAGTTGACCAAGCAGGAATGGGATGCTTTGAGGTCGCAACTTGCGACCTCAAAAGAAGGCCGGGGCGGCCGGCGATACCCACCGTTTGCCTTCACCGAACACGGAGCCATCATGGCCGCTAACGTGTTGAACAGCCCCAGGGCGGTTCAGGCAAGTATCCAGGTTGTCAGAGCGTTCATCCGTTTGCGGCAGATCCTCGCCTCGCACAAGGACCTTGCCCGCAAGCTCGACGCCCTCGAGAAAAAGTACGACCGCCAGTTCAGGGTCGTCTTCGAGGCCATCCGTAAGCTGATGACACCGCCGAAACGAGAAATCCCGCGCATCGGCTTCCACGCGCCTGGAGACCGGGATTGACAATCGGTGGGCGATAACATCGACCGCAACGACAGCGGCTTGGTGCAGTAATGCAGTGCAGGTCGATGACTTGCCCCACGCACTCACAACGTGATGACTCTCGACGCGGCTTGCATGGTCGCGAGAATCTCGTCCATGTTGCTGGGGCGATCAACGATGAGCCGGTCTCCAATCCCGTAGTGCTCCACGCACGTTCCGCAGGGGTGGATGTCGACCCCGGCTTCGTCGAGAAGGCGCAGCTCCGGGGCCACGTACGAATCATCCGTCGCCAGGAGGACTCCGGCGTTGTAGAGCACGACGGCTTCGAGGTCTTTGAAGGTGCTCAACTTCCGCAGGCATGTCGCCAGAATCTTACGGCCCAGCTCACGATCACCGCTGCCCATCCGGTCACTGTTTATGACGATTACCGTTCCCATGAGGGACTCGCTTCCCGTTGCCAGGGTGAGTCGGGTTTGCGCGCCGCAAACGCCGGGGGACGAAGTGTAGCGGGCTCGGGTCATCCTGGACAGGCCCCCGTCGGCGTGGATGAGGGCACCCTTGGCCGGGCGGGCCTTCAGCAACAGTCGGCAATGTCCGAAAACTAACAGGGGGACAGGTCGCCCAACGCCGGGCCTGAGTTCGCCAAAGGCGACGGAAGGCCCGGGTATCCCCCGCCGGGCCCGATCCGCGCGGGCGGTGCAGGGCCGCAGGCGAGTGAGCGGGCGGCCGCCGGCCGGTCTCCACGACGTGAGCATAACCATGTCCGCAGACGGACACAGGCGCCGAATCAGCACTGTCAAGACACTGCTGGACGTGCTGATAATCCTCGGGATCAGCGTCGCGGCGGAGTGTGCTCACTTCACTTGGAAGCAGGGCCGGCACGTTATCTGCGCCGACTCGGTTCAGTACGTCGACGGAGCCGAGGCCCTGCTCTCGCCCGACAAGATCGCCCACTTCGAGTTTCGCAAGCCGGGATACTCGCTGATCCTCGCGGCCGCGGCCATCGCTTTGGGGAACATGGGCTGGGCGGCGGTCGTGGTGAATCATCTTTTCCAGGCGGTTTTGCCTCTGGCGGCATACTGCCTGGGCCGGAATCTGCGATCCAGACTGGTCGGTTGGGTCGCGGCGATTCTGCTCGTCGCTCAACTCCAATTCCACTACCGGGCTGAGCGGATCATGTCGGAGGCGTCGTACACAACCGTTTTGACTCTTGCCATTCTCTTGTGCGCGGTTGGACTGTCCGGACGCAGGCAGAGGTGGTGGATGATGACCGCCGGGTTTCTTTTCGGGTTTGCGTGGCTCATCCGCTCGATCGCGGTGGTTGCCGTAGCGGCTGCGGTGGGATGCTTGCTCTGGCAGGCGCGCCGGCGACCGTTCCGAGCATCCGCCGCGTGCCTGTGTCTGCTAGCCCCCCTGGCAGGAGCCGTCTTGTTCGAATGCGGGTTGAACCACCATTACGTTGGCCGATTCAAGACCGGCACGGGCACGCTCGGGCTGACACTACTGATTAGAGCGCGATACTTCGAGGGGTTGCCGTTCCCCGAAACTGAGGCCGCCCGGCAGTGCTCGGCACTGCTGCCCGAACGCGACCCGGAAGATGCTTACCGGGCCAACAAGCTCGACGGTTGGGTGGGGTGGTACCGGGCTGTCCACGATCAGGGCGTAAGCGAGTGGGCGTTCGATGATCTCGCACGGCGAGCCGCCGGCGAGGTTCTCACCGCTCACCCCGGAGCCTATCTCCGCAGCACTTGTGAGATCTTCTTGCGGCAACTGTTGCGCCGGGCCGGTGGGGCATCGCTGTCGCGGGTGCCCGCCGAGCTGCGAGAACCCGTCCTGGTCCCCGCGGACGCTCATGACGACCAAGATGCCCAGCAGTACTGGTACTCATACTGGGCTCTGCCGCACAGGACGCAGGAGGAGGCCCGAAGCCTGGTCGCCCGCATGAAGGCCGCCGCCGAACAACGGGCTCCGCTGGGCCGCTTGGGACTCTGGAGCGAGCTTCGCTACTGGAGCTTGGCCCCAGCCGTTGTGGACGTGCTCTCCGTTCTGCGCGGGGTCGGATCGCTTTGGCCGGGGTTTGCCCTGCTTCTTTGCGGTCCGCTGGGTCTGAACCGAAGGACCTGTGCGCTTTTGGCAGGATGTTACATCCTCGAGGCGGCGGTAGTGGGTGCGACCAGCTTCAGTGACCTTGCAAACGCACGCTTCCAGTATGTGTGGCTAGCTACGGATGCGGCGCTTGCCGCAGCCCTGGTGACACCCATCCTGCGTCTCGTCGGCGAAAGCACTGCCGCGCAGCGTGCGTCTCGCCTTGTGACTATTCCCCGACAATCCACATAAGCGGCTGCCAGTACGGTAGTTGCGCATGTTGATTCCCATCATTCACCGGCGAAGAACCGAACCAGGATGATCAGCGCCCGCTCACCTCGGGTTTCGCGAATGGGCTCGAGCACCTGCTTGGACAGGCAAAAAAAGAAACACCGAGTAGCAAAAGCTGCCCGGTGTTTCCCGGAGGGGAAAGAAGCGTTGTGAAACGCGGTTTCTCTAGTTCACGTTCTGTATCGGCTAGGTTCTTAGGTCTTACCCTGCCGCGCCATCTAACCTACCATATTGGCATAAAGCCGTGATGGACGCAATAGGGTATTCACCCCAATTGTTTTTCAATCCTTGTCAAGCACACACGAACGACGGCACGACCGTCCGCTCGCCGAAATCCCAGTCCATCCATTATACGAACCAACCGGGTTTCGGTTCTACTCCAGAACTCAAAAATCCGGGTCTGAATTGTGTAGTGTTGTCTGCGGGCTGGGTTCTCTGCGGGTCGGGGCGGCGAGGCCGCGTTTGCTGTCGGTGCGAAGGAATTGCAGCAATCGCTCAAGGGGCGGTGTGACCGTAGCCGCCTCCAGCCGGGTTATGGCCTGCGGGCGGGATAGGCCGGGCTCGAAAATGACACGATAGGCGTCGCGGATGCTGCGGATATGGTCGTGAGGCATCTTGGCCCGCCGCAGACCGATCCGGTTGAGCCCGGCGATCCGGCCCTCGACGTCGACTGTCGCGAAGGGCAGCAGGTCCATTCCCACGCGCGCGTGCCCGCCGACCATGACGAGTTCCCCGATACGCACAAACTGGTGAACAGCCGCTCCACCGCCCAGAGTCACCCGATCCCCCAGTTCAACATGCCCTCCGAGAAGGGCGTTGTTGATCATGGTCACGCCGTTGCCGATTGTGCAATTGTGGGCGACGTGGCTGCCGGCCAGCAGAAAGCAATCCTCTCCGATGATCGTCTCGGACTCCGGCAAAGTACCGCGGTGGACGGTGACGTATTCGCGCATGACGGTTCCTCGCCCGATTCGGCAGTAGCTCCTTTCGCCGGAGTATTTGGTGTCCTGTGGGGCGTGGCCTACGATGACTCCGGGATGCAGCACACAGTCCTCACCGATCTGTGTCCACCCGGCCAGGAAGACGTTCTGGTAGAGCCGGCAGCGCGGGGCTACGCGCACGTGCCCCTCGATAACGCAGTACGGACCGACGGTTACGGACGAATCCAGCTCGGCCTTGGGATCGACGATTGCGGTAGGGTGGATGGGCACCTTAACTCCTTATCTCTGTAGGGTGGGCAGTGCCCACCATTTGCATTATCGCGCGCGAGGATGGTGGGCAGTGCCCACCCTACGTCACTGCGACCCCAACCGTCGTTTCTGCCGCGGACCCGTTCAACTCTTGCTCCCGTGGTAATCGCAGGCCGGCCGGCTCGACTCGATCCCGACCGCCGCCGCCTCCGCAACGGCCCGCACTGCTTCGTACGAGCTTCTAAGCCCCCGCTCGAGGTAGTCGATCCGGACGTCCGCGCCGCGGACGAGTTTTGGCGGACAGGTGATAGGATTGATCCTGTCTATCGACATCTCATCGGTCAGGAAGGATGCCAGCGAATCCCAATCGGTGAAGGTCAGGTCCGGGCGTTGGTCGGGCGGCAAATCGTCTTCGGGCTGCAGATGGGCGTACTTGCCCAACCGCAAGCGGATCTTGAGCCCCACGTTGCGTCCGAGCAGTTCGATTAGCGGCTTGACATCCTTGTCATACCGGTCACCGACCATGACGAAGCGGAGCGGCCTGTCCCGCCACGCGTGAGCGGGCACGCAGACGAGCCGGTCAAGGGCCCGTTGCGGATCGCTGGGTCTGTCCTGAATCGCGTGCAGGCAGCGCGCGTAAAACTCCGGGGTCTTGCTCGACCAGGCGTCGACCAGGCAGCGGAAGTACCACAGCAGGGAGAGCTGAGGATCGTGGGTCGGCTCCGGCGTGCCCATCGCAACCTCCATCAAACGCGAGATCGCATCGTCCAGCTCGGTTAGTCCGGGCACTTTGGCTGCCGCTTCGGTCACCAGGATTCTTTCCTCAAGAAGCGAGGCCAACCCGACCCGACGCAGCTTACCGATCTGAACATCGCTTCGCCCCTCTGTGATGATGACCAGCGAAAAGCCGCGGGCCACCAGCGAATCCATCAGTGGAAGTACGTTGTCCACGGGCCGGCTGTGCTCGATCTGCTCGTATGCATCCGCCCATCCCCTGATGATGGGATGGGCCGCGACGCGCCGGGCCTCGGCGGCAAAGCGCTCGACGCGCGGGTCGGCCACACTGTACCGCCGGGCAGCCATCTCCCAGCTCAACCTGGGCCCGGGCGGCCCTTGCGTGGCTGCCCGATCCACCGCGGCGAGCTGCCGGAGAACCCCGCGATGGCGAAGCTGATCCGCCCGGTCAATGCCCAGGTCGCGGCATAGGGCCGGGCTCTTCCCGTGCACCAAGCAAAGCACTGCCAGTCCGTCGGCACAGCCGCGGTCATGGAACGGGCTATCCAGACCAAGCCGTTCCAGGACATGGCCGAACGATCGGATCTCCTCGTAGCGCCGGACCCGCTCCGCCGGGTCAAGCCCGAGGTCCGCAAACGACAGGAACTCGGACACGGTTCGCTCATAGGCCCGGCCGTCGGCGTCCAGCAGGGTGTTATCCAGATCGAAGGCGATTACGACATCGGCGGGTGACGGCCCGGCGTCCATACGATCGGTCTTGCTAGCACCGTGTTTCATGAGTCTCAGGACTATTGTTGGGTGCCACGGACAAACTTGTCTGTCCGTGCTGTGATGCGTCCGGTCGGACCCGCTCCACGGACAAGCGGAGCTTGTCCGTGCCACCCGAAGTCGCAGGACCTATGAAACGCTCTACTAGTCGGCATCGGCCTTCCCGTGGTTCCGGGACATTGCTGCCCGGCGTGGTGTCAGGCTGTCGCCCCGATCAGTTTGCGAATGTCTTGAACCATCCGGGCAGCCCGCACGCGCAGCTCGCCTTTTTTTTCGATCAGCTCTTCCCGCGTGTGGTTGCCGCCAAAGAGCTGCACATGGAAGCGCAGGGCGTTGGACGTGCCCGATGGCCGGATCGTCAGGTGGGATCGCTTGTCGGCGTCAAAGTAGAAGCGATACCCTTCATCGGGAAAGCCGGGCCAGTTGATGGCGTCGTACTTGCCGGTGCGATACGCGACGGCGCTTTTCACAGGCATGCCGCCAAGCTGAAACGGGCAGGCGTTGCACCCGGCGAACAGTTCCTCCGCCTTGTTCAAGATGCCGCGTTTTTTGGTGTAGCCCGCAAGACCCTCGTACTCCCCGTCGAGCGGATCAGGTTCGTAGTGGGTTATGTAAAGCCCGATCTTAGGATCGAGAAACACTTTCTCGTCCAGCAGGTCGAGCACGTTGGTGCCCAGCTCCTTGGCGTACTGGGCCAGCTCAGCCACGAGGACGGCTGCGAATGTGCCGTCCTTGTCGCGAACGTGGCCTCCGGTCCCTAACGACCGATCGTCGGCGGGAACACCGCCCAGGATGGAGAATCCGTTGCTCTGCTCGAGAGCGGCGACGTTCACGCAGCGACGCCGATCGTCCATTCCCTCCCACGAATGAAACGTCCGGTTGCACACGGAATCTTCGGGGCTTGATCGACCTTCGTCGTATTGAGGCAGCCTGCCGCCCTCAGTCAGGCCGGCGGTGTCTTTGCCGCGGTGCAAGTCCCAGATCGCCCCGGTACCGGCGGCGAGCTGGGCGAACCCCACCCAGGTTTTCAGTACGCCCAGGCCGTGTTTGCGGGCGATGCGCGGGAGCAGGTCCGTGGTGGTGTGCGAGAGGGTGATGAACTTCGCCTGAGCATTCTGCACCGCCCCGTGGCGCTCGATCTCATGATTGAGCCGATACCAGAGAATCAGCGACCAGACCTCATCGGCCGACAGCAGGGTGTAGTCCCGCTGGGTGCCATGCCCACGCTCGCGTCGACGGGTTTCGGGAAGCCGACAATCTCCCTCGCGAGCGTGGGCATGCCACACGCCCGGATGGGGATAACCCGGGCGCTGGTGCTCGGGCACCTTGACGATCACCCCGCAACGGTCGGCGTCGGGATCGGTCCCGATGATAAGATCGACGGTGTCCCACGCACCGGGGTACTCTTCCTTGAAGGCCGTTACGGCGATGTCCGCGGCTCGCCAATCGCCCGGATCGGGCTGCTGCTCCTTGCCCGGATCGCTGCAAAACGCCGGGAACATGCCGTCGAGCGGATCGAGCTTCATGATCCGCTTGACATCTGCAAAGCCGATCTCACCGAGCAGGCGAGGCACAGCCTTTCGCCCGGAGCCGTTGAACGCTGAGTAGCCGATGCTGAGCGGATGTTCGGCCTTTAGGATCATCTCCGGGCGAAGCAGGAAGGCTTTGGTGTGCTCCGCGTGCATGGTGTGCAGGTCGATGATGCGGTGTTCCCTGCCGGTGTAAAGATCGCCGGAGTCCGGGAGCGGTTCTGCCAACGGCAGTCCGGCGTGCTCGCCTTCGGTGATCGTCCGTCCGTCCTTGGCCTTCACCCCGCCGAGAAACCAGAGCTTTTCTTTGGGGGCCTCCGCCAAGGGAAGGGTCTTGATGTCGCTGAAGTGCACTTTCTTGATGTAGTCTTCGTAAAGCGTGTTCCGCTTGGCCGGGTCGAACTGTGAGCCGTTCTGGCACGACAGCTTGTATCCGTTGTAGCGGAAATCGTTGTGGCTTGCGGAGATGAACACGCCGATATCCGCCTTCAACGTCGGGACGGCGTAGGTGACGCTGGGGTAGAGGCAGGCTTCGTCGAACAGATACACGGTATAATCATAGGCCAGAAACAGTGACGCGATCAGCCGGGCGAAGTCCACTCCGCGCACACGACTGTCAAAACCAATCACCACCTTGTCAAGCGGCGGGGTGCACTGTTTGCCGAACTTGGCGGTCCCCGCGGAGGTAAGCAGATAGATAACGTCGTTGATCGTGTTGGGCCCCTTGATGATCGGAGCATGAACGCCCTCTTCCTTTAGCCGCAGGATCACGTCGCGCTCCGCGCCCATCTTCTCGCGAATGCCGCCGGTGCCAAAGGCCACGTCGCGGGAGTAGGCATTGGTCAGCGCTTCCCACTTCTTGTCTCGAATGGCGGCGCGCAACCCGTCGCGGAGGTTCGGCGAGATGTGATCGAGTTCTTCGGCCAGCAGCCACTTACGCAGGTTGGGAAGCGTCCTGGCGACGGCATCGTCATAGTAGATGCCGGCGATCCGCCCCCGGTCGCGCTCTTTTTCGAGATAAGCTGTGATCCCCGCATCCGCTGATTCGAGGAGGGTTCGGTCATCCGTTAGCGTCGTGGTCACCGTGTTTCCCCGTCTACAAGAACCGTGGGACCGGCCTTCAACCGTTGAAGCACCCACATCCTTGCGAGGCGCATGCTATGGGCTTGGGCGGCGGGATTCAAGTGCTGTAGGGTGGCGGGTGCCCCATGTCCTTTGCACATGGGGGAGACGATTGTCTACGCGCAGGCTCGCAGGGCAGGTCGAGGAACGAGACCTGCCGCAACTTTCACCGCCTACCGGCTATCCGCGACGATAATCGCCTCCCCCACCTCCAGAGGAGGCGGGCCACCCACCCGGGTGTATTCATGCGGCCCTTTCAGGGTCGAATGAACCTTCGGCTCCCGGAATCCGTGGGCGGCGTCCGCCTGCGGCGGACTTGCCCACGGCTACTGTCTGGCAGCCTTTCAAGCTGGGGAGTGTCAGCGATCAGACTTTCAGGCTGGGTACACACGCCGCAGGCTGAAAGCGTGGTAGGTCGGGCTCCGCCGACGCCGGCTGCGAGTTGTCGGGCAAAGCCCGACCTACATGGCTGGTGCGATGGTGCTGCGGGGAATACTCTATTGCGGATGAAACCTCGCGGCTGCAGCTTGGAACCGGGCAAGAGCCGACAAGGCCGGGCGTGGTACGTTCTGGAATCGGTGTCGGTCTTTGCCGTGGGCATGGTCCTCATGCGGTTCATATACGCCGGCCCCGGCGGGCTGCTGGAAGGCGAGGCGGGCGTGCCGGGCAACGACTCGTTCTACCACGTGAAGATGGCCGCGATGCTTCCCGAGCACGGGCTGCTGGAGACGTTCCCCTGGCTGCGGTTCACCTACTTCCGGGAGCAGGGCGAGGGATTCGTCAGCCACCACTACGGCTTTCACGCCCTGCTGTGTCCGTTCGTGAAACTGTCGCACTCCCTGACCGGCGATTACCTCCCGGGGGCCCGCTGGGCGATCGGGACGTTCTTCGGCATCAACCTGATGCTGTTCAATCTTCTTCTAATAAGCGCGGGAATCCGCTGGCGGTGGCTGTGGCTCTTCTTGTTTATCCTGATGCCGTTCCAGTTCTTCACCCGCCACTCGTACGTACGGGCCATAGGTCCGTCGCTTATGTTCATGCAGCTCATCGTGCTGGCGATGTTCCGGGGGCGTTACCTGCTCGCCGGTATCACCATCGCCTGCTACATGCAGGTTTATCTCGGTGGGGTGATCTACGCCCCCCTGCTGGTGGCGTTGTATGCACTGTCCCTGGCGATCGGACCGCGCGGCGATCGCACCATGCCCTGGCGCATGGTTGCACTCACTGCCGGCGGTTGGGTGCTTGGCCTGGTCGCAAACCCCTATACCGCGAGTGGGGTATGGGAATTCCTGAAGCTCCAGGTCCTGGGAACGGGGCTCTCCCCCGACATCCCCGTCGGGCGTGAATGGAAGTCCTATACCCCGGCGTGGTTCTTTGTGGAAATGTCCGGCCCGGTGCTGGTGGTGTGGACCGCTGCGGTGTGCGCCCGTTTCCGGCTGGGCGGATCTCTAAACGCCCGGGAGCTGGCTTTGCTCCTTATGAACTTCACGTTTCTCGTTTTGACGCTGAAGTCGCGGCGGTTCGTGGAGTACTGGCCGGTGTTCTGCCTGCTCAGCGCCGCGTTCCTGTTTGCTCCACTGATGAACCGTGTTGCCGCGTGGTTCGAAGGTCTGTTCGAGACGAAAAGAGGTGACGGCGACGGGAGGCTGCTCGAGGCCAGCGTGGCGTTGCCGCTCGCGGCCGCGGCCGTGGCTCTCTTTTGGCGAGGGCATGCACACGGCGTGAACGCCTTCGTCGGGTCGTGGCAGCTTTGGACGGCGGTGACGGCATTGTACCTGCTCGCACCGCTCGCCCGAGTATGGCTGAGGACGACCAGCGCCTCGACCCGAGTGTTGCAGAGCCTTCGCATTGTGGCTTTGGGCGCGGTCGCTTGGGGAGCGACATACTGTTTTGCGTCCCCCCAGTGGCTTCAGATTCAACGGGTCGCTCGATGTAAGTATGACCTCCCGGAGATTCGCCGGGCCATGTCGTTCCTCGAGGAGCACTCGCAGCCCGGTGACGTCGTATTCACCGACGACTGGGACATTTTCCCCGTGTACTTCTATTACAACTCCCACAACAACTACATTGTGGGACTGGATCCGAAGTTTACCCAGCACCGCAGGCCCGATCTGTGGGAGCGCTATGTGAAGGTTTCCCGGGGGCAGGTGCCGGCTGACACTTCGTACGCGACGTACGACGAATCCGGCAAGGAGATCAGAAAGCACATCCACGCCAGGTTGAAGGACATTCGCGACCACTTCGGGGCTGCGTTCGTTATCACCGACAGCGACCACAAGAAGCTGGCTTCCAAGCTCGCCTCCGCCAAGCGCCTGGCGGAGCTCATCTACCCCTCGACGAGCTACAAGGAGTCGCGCGACCAACCCTACCTGATCTTCCGCATCCTCGGGGAGGGGGAGGAACGCGGCGAAGCGGACCTCACCGAGCACGAACCGGATCGGGGCGGCACGCTCTATCTGTGCCGTCTGACCGCCCTGTCCGTCGAGCAGGGCTGGGGGGACTTCATGATCGATCGATCGGTGGGCGGCGGGCCGATTCACCTGGATCGAACCTACGTTCACGGCCTGGGAACGCACGCCCCATCGAAGCTTCTCTATGCGATTCCGGAAGGATACGATGCCTTCGAGGCGTCGGTCGGCGTAGGCCGATCGAACAAAGGAAAGGGCAGCATCGTGGCGTCGATCCACTTGGACGGAGAATGCGCGTTCACCACCTCCGTGCTGACCGGCGCCTCGAACCCGGTGGTTGTGCGTATACCGCTGGGAAGCGCACAGCGGTTGCTTTTGCAGGCCGATCCGACGGACGACGGCAAGCGGTTCGACCACGTTGACTGGGCCGACGCACGGTTCGTGCGCCGCCAAACCGAACCGCGACCGTAAGGCAGCGGCCGACGGCGTTTGGGCTGATTGGATAGAATTGCTGAACGGACCGGCCATGAACGATCCATCTCCCAACGACGACCCCTTACGCCCTAGCGGTAAAGAGGCTGATATCCCTGGGCAAAGCGGGCCGCACTCGTGTGGAACCGGTTTCCAACCGGTTGAAGACCGGTTCCACAGTAGGTGCGAGAAGGGATTCTCCCACCAGCATTACGTGCTGCTGCTTATGGCGGTGATCCTGCTCGGGGTGAGCATGCGTCTATGGCTGATCCTGACGCCCGGTCTGGGACATGAGCCGGACATCAAGCTATTCCTGAAGTGGACAAGAGCGCTCGCGGACCCCGAGCACGGGCTCTGGGGGTTCTATGATGCTGTCTCGTTCTGCAATTACCCTCCCCTTGCCCTGCTGATCTTCTGGGTGGTGGGGCACGTCGCAGCCCTAACCGACGCGACTCTGGCAAACGCCGATCTGGTCCGGGCCCTGCTGAAGGTGCCCGCGTGTCTTGCGGATTTGGGGATAGCCCTGCTGCTGTTTTACGAGGGAAGGCGTCTTTTCGGCGGCCCCCGGGCGGTGGCTGCCTCTGCTCTATACTTTCTGAACCCGGTTTCGATCTACGATTCAGCCTATTGGGGTCAGGTCGACGCGATACACAGCGCCTTTTTGCTGCTGGCCCTCATCCTGGTGAATCGGCAGCGTTTCGGTTGGGCCGGGGCCGCCTCGGCCCTTGCCCTTTGTCAGAAGTTTCAGAGCATCGCGTTCCTTCCGTTGATCGTGCTGGAGGTATTCCGCATTGGAAGATGGCGGGCGACGCGCTCGATGCTCGTCGGCGGGCTCGCCGCCGCGGCCAGCGTCTTCCTGCCGTTCGTGTGGTCGGGCTCGTCCGTCCAGGTATTCCAACGGGCCTACGTGCAGACGATCGGCCAGTATCCCGACGTTTCGCGCAATGCTTACAACGTCTGGTATATTCTCGGGGTAGCCGGGGCGCCGGACTCAAGCATACCCCTCTCGATCGCCAAAGCAGTCGCCGACGGCCGGGTGAGTTTCCCGGACGACGCCTCGTGGATGCTGCTTCTGACCTGGCGGCGAATCTCCCTTGCGGCCTACTGTCTGTGCGTCGCAGCCGTTCTTTCGATCTACTCCCTCAGGCCCGGGGTGATCGCCCGCTTCGGCGCCGCCGGTCTATTGGGATTGGCTTTCTTCCTGATTCCAACGGAAATCCACGAGCGCTACTCACTGCCGGTGATTGCGGTGTTGGCGCTCTGGGCTGTGACCGGAGCCTGGAGGGAACGGATCTTCTTCCTGCTCTCCGCCATGCTGCTCTTGAACCTGGCTGCGGTGCAGCCGGCCGGGGACGTCGCCCCACAGATCGCCGGTGCGTACACAGCCCTGTTCATCGTACTCCTCGGTTGGTTGGCCCTGTCGCGCGCTCACCACCCGGCAGAGGTCTCCGACGGGCCCGTCCGTACCGCCCGGTGGAACGCCTCCAGACCGGTTGGAAACCGGTCCCACACAGACCCGTCCCACGCAGACCCGTCCCACGCAGGCCGGTCCCATAGGGATCTTTGCCCTCCGGAGCCGGCTGCCGCCCCGTCCAAGTTGATATGCTGGTTTCGTCGTGCTACAGGTATGGCACTTGCCTCTGCGGTGGTAGCCGGTGTGTGGATTGCCGCCCTGGTGGCCGGCGCCCCACCGACGGAGGTCCCCGAGCAAACCGTCTACCTCAGCAGCCTCACGCCCATCCGCACGCAGCAGGGCTGGGGCAAGCTGGCCACGGACACCTCCGTCGGCCACGGGCCGATCTACCTGGGCAACACCTACTATCTGCGCGGGCTGGGAACACATGCACCCTCCCGACTCGAATATGCAATCCCCGAAGGTCTCCATACGTTCGAGACCGTCGTGGGCATCGACAAGGACACCCGTGGCCGGGGCAGTGTGAAGATCACCGTGCAAGTGGACGGCAAAGGGGTCTTCACAAGTGGCAAGATCACCTGGGAAAGCGGGCCTGTCACCGTCCGAATCCCCGTTGAAGGTGCCAGCACGCTGGTACTTGTAGCCGACCCCACCGCCGACGGCAAGCGGTCCGACCACGTCGACTGGGCCGCGGCGCGCTTCCTCCGAAGCCGACCCCAGCCGGAAGATTAGTGTACTGTCGATCTGGATTCTGCGGGTTGGGTAGAACCTGAATGTGTGCCACTGCTCTTGAGCAGTGCGGATATCGAGTTCCGGACAGACACTGCTCAAGAGCAGTGGCACCCAGCACCTCCGAAGCCAACCCCAGCCGGGAGAACGAGAGCCTACCTCGTTAGACCAACTGCCAAGCTGAGAACATGTCCGCGCTTGCGGCTTGGGCATGGCACCCGACACCTACCGGGAAAGGCTCCAGGAGCGCCCAAACCGACCCCCCGCGGTGCCTACCCGGTGAATCCCAGACCAAACGCGTGGAAATCGGCCAGGTCCACGTCGCCGTCGTTGTCTGCGTCGAACACGGCGCAGGGATCCGGTTCAACCGAAACCGAGCCGACCATCCCGAGCGCCTCGTGGACGGCGCAGTAGTAAGGATATACGTCTTGGGGTATGGGTTGGGCGGTAAGGAAGGCTTCATCAAAGGTCACGTCGAAGGTGGTGCTGGTGTCCGAGGTCGGATCGCCGGACCTGAAGTTGCCGTCGTGGACGCCGCCCACCCCGCTCTCTACATTGTGCAACCCGCCGGCCCAGAACCAATGGACGGTATCGCCGGTTTCAATCGTGACATTGGCAGGTGTGAAGTCGAAGCCGGGCCCGACCGACACGTTTTGGGTGTTCACCCCGTCTGGCATCGTAAGAAACACCGGGCCCGCTCATGCACGCCTCGAACGCAGCGTAGTCAACCAGGTCCACGAAACCATCTTCGTTGAAGTCGCCCGGCGGGGGTTCTTGGACGGTGAGGATTTGATCCACGGCGATGCCCTGGATGGTCTGGTTGCGGCCGCTGGGCCAGCGGATTCGGACCTCGTCGATGGTGTCGGCTTCTGCGAGCCCGAATTCAAGTGGAAGGCTGTTGAAAGAACCGCGTCCCGCGCCGCCGCTGACCTCCTGAACCGTCGTCATCAGCGGGGTGGTCAGTTCGACCCGGGCGCCGATCGCGCTGCGATTGCTGACCGTACCGACCAGTTTGAGCGTGATCCAATGGTTGTCGTTGTTCGAGTCGTTGCGCCAGAGATGGGTTTCCTCTTCGGCATCCGTTGTGACGACGAGATCCAGATCGCCGTCGTTGTCGAAGTCTGAAAAGGCCACCCCGCGACCGTCGAAGGCGGCTCCACCGATGGCTGATGTCGCATCCAGAAAAGTGCCGTCGCCCTGGTTCTGGAAGAGAACGCTCGGGGTTGAACCCGGATCGGCGCCATTGGTTACGAAGAAGTCTTGAAACCCGTCGTTGTCGATGTCACCGGCGTTGCAACTGATGCCCCAACCGTTGGTGTCCGCGGTGCCGGAAGCGACGGTGACGTTGGCGAAGCTCGTCTGGCCGAGGTTCTCATACAATGCGTTTGGCACCGGTCCTCCGCCCGGCCACGTCGTCCAGTAGAGGTCAAAGTCGAGATCGTTGTCAAAGTCGAACGACAACACGCCCATGCCCAGGCCCGCGGCGCTGAGCCCCGCGCTCGCAGCCATGTCCGTGAAGACGCCGCCTTCGTTCATGTAGAGGCTGCTGATCGCTCCGCTCCGGTTGCCGGTGTAGATGTCGAGCAGTCCGTCGCGGTCGTAGTCCAAAAGGGCCACGCCCCGGCTGCTGCGCTCGATGGTGGTCCCGGAAGACACCGTGACGTCGGTGACCACGTACTGACTATCGGGGCCGACCGGGCCGTCATTGCGATACAGCACGTCGGAGCCCGACCCGAAGTTGACAACGTAGAGATCGAGATTGCCGTCGTTGTCGAAGTCTCCAAAGGCGGCCCCGACGCCAAAGCCCGAATGCCCGACGCCCGCAGCGGTCGTGACGTCGGTGAACGCCCCGCTCCCGTCGTTGCGGTAGAGGCGGTTGGCACCGTCGACGGTGAGATACAGGTCCTGGTCGCCGTCGTTGTCATAGTCGCCCCACGCGACCGATTCATTGAGTTCGCCGGTCAGTCCCACGCCGGCAGCAACCGTCACATCGGCAAACGTGAGGCCGCCGGCCGGGACCAGGCGCAGCACCTCCCCCGTGCTGCCCACAGGTGCCAGCTCCAAGGAAACAAGGGCGTAAAGCTCACCATCCTCGTCTTCGCCGAAACCCTTGAGGTATCGCCCGAGCGGGTGATCATCAAAACCGAGCTGGAGTTGGAGGACCTCGAACACACTCGGCGACGACTCCCACAGATACTAAAGCCGGCCGTTGGGGCCGAAGTCCGCGCTGAAATCACCGAAAACATACAGGCCGTCCAGACTGGGCGACGCGATCCCACGGTAAACAAAACCGCCCACGATGGCCACCCCGCCGTCGGCGTGGGTGTATTCGGCGATCGGATCGATCAGACCGCTGGTGTCGCACGATTCCGGAGGATTGAAAGGATCGAAGGGATCGAAGCAGTGAGCACCTTCGCGCAGCACCCAACCGTAATTGCCTCCTTTGACGATGATGTCTATCTCCTCGAAGAGTTCCTGGCCCACGTCAGCGAGGAACAAGCTGCCGTCGCCGCCCGGCCCGTCGTCAAAGGAGAACCGATACGGGTTGCGCAGACCATAGGCATAGATCTCGTCCAGGCCTTCCGTGCCAACGAAAGGGTTGTCGGCAGGTATTGCGTAGGGCGATCCGCTATCGACGTCTATACGCAATATAGCACCCAGGGCGGTATCGATATTCTGACCATGTCCGTCAGGTCCATGGGACGGCGGATCATCCGCCAGGCCGTCATGGCCCCCCCCGCCGTCGCCAAGAGAAAAGTAGAGGAAACCGTCGGGCCCAAAGGCCACCTCGCCCGCATCATGGTTGAACTGCGGTTCATCGATGCCAAAGATTATCTTTCCACCGGGATTGGCGATATCGGGATCCGCCGAAACCGAAAACTCGGCAAGCACCTCCTCATGACAGCCCCGGGAAGTGCCAAAGCACGGTTCAGACGGGTCGCCAATGCGCGGCCTGCTGTAGCGGACGAAGAACCGCCCGTTGCCGGCATAGTTCGGATGGAAGGCCAGGCCCAACACTCCCCGCTCGTCGAACTCAGGGTTCAACGGGGGGATCTCCGCGGTCAAGTCCAGAAACGGGTCGGGCAGGAGAACGCCGTTGCCGTCGATGATGCGGATCATCCCTGCCTGATCCACGACGAATAGCCTGCCCGAGCCGTCGCCCGCGTGGGTAAGGGACACCGGTGACGTTAGACCCGAGGCCACCAATTCAAGGTCGATCGCGATTTCACCTTGGGTGATTGCAGCCGGCGCCCGGGTTGACAGGGCGGTCGAAACGATGGCAACAACAAGAGCCATCGCGTGCACTTTGCCGTTCAAGCGGAGGCCCTTCAACACCGCCAATTGGAACCGCGCCCGTAAGAAAGCGGCCAACGTCAAGCGAAATGAGGTTGTTTCGAGCTTCTTCATCATGTTTTCCTTCCATATCCGATGAGGTCATCTATGAGCCCGGACTGGTTGACGATCTCGACGGCATCGGCGATCATCCGCCGTAGAACCTCGGCGCCGCGAGCGTCTACATAGGTGACGCTGGACAGATCCAACCGCACCCGCTTGCCGCTGCGGCGCCGCTCTTGGCACTCCCGTTCCAGCTCGCTTGCCCAACCGGAGACAATCCGCCCTTCCACGCTCAGCGTGAGTTCCAAAGCCCTCTCGTCTTTCGGGGTGATCCGAAGCATCCTCGTCCATCGCTTCCTGCAGAGTTCTGCCACGAACCCGTAGCATCCTCGATGCCAAGGAACTGAAGCGTACGACTCTGCGGCTGCAACACTTTGCAGATCAGACACTTAAGTGAATTGGTGTCCATAGGCCGGCGCGACGGCGACGGGTGTGGGCCTCCCGAAACTTCGGGAGTCTCACGGTATCTCGGGAATGGTCACTGGCGTCGGACGATCCCAAGCCGCTTCATCCGCGACTCGAGGGTGGTCGGCTTCATCCCCAGAAGCCTGGCCGCCCCCTTCTCTCCGCTGACCCGCCATCCGACGAGTTCCAGGACCTTGATGATGTGCTGCCGTTCGACTTCTTCGAGGGCCAGGGCCTGGGGCTTACCGTCCGCACCGGCTGATGGTGGGGGCCACTCGCCCAGCTCGAGTTGAGATCCGCCAGAGAGGATGACCGCCCGCTCGATCAGGTTCTCCAGCTCACGAACGTTACCCGGCCAGGAATACGCTTGGAGAGAATCCATGATCGACTTTGGAACCGTCTCCACCCTCTTGCCCATCTTGGCGTCGAACTTCATGGCGAAATGTCGGACCAGCGGCGGGATGTCTTCCTTGCGTTCGCGCAACGGCGGAACGCGAATCGGGAAGACGTTCAGACGGTAATACAGGTCGGCGCGAAATCCGCCCTCTTTCATGGCGTTGGTCAGATTGCGGTTGGTGGCGGCGATTACTCTGACGTCGACTTTGAACGTCTCGGTGCCGCCGACCCGTTCGAACTCCCCCTCCTGAAGAACGCGCAGGAGCTTGGCCTGCAGGTCCGAGGGAAGATCACCAATCTCGTCGAGGAAGATGGTTCCGCCGTCGGCGAGCTCAAAACGCCCGATCCTTCGTGACACCGCCCCGGTGAAGGCGCCTTTCTCGTGTCCGAACAGCTCGCTTTCCATGAGACCGTGTGGAAGCGCGGCACAGTTGACTTTGACGAGCATCCCGTCCTTACGCGGGCTTGAGTCATGAATGGCTCGCGCAACCAGCTCCTTACCCGTCCCGGTCTCACCGGTGATCAGGACGGTGGAGTCGGTGTCGGCAACCTGTCGAACGCTTTTGAGAACGTTGGCCAAGCTCTTGGTGACGCTGACGATCTCGCCGGACAGCGCTTCCGCATCGATCTCCTCCCGGAGATAGACATTCTCGAGCTGGAGCCTGCGGAACTCCTCCTCCGAACGCTGCCGGTCGTTAACGTCTCTAAGAATCATGGTGTAGAGCTTCCGGCCTGCCGCCTCCGCTCGTGAGAACGTCGCCTCGACCGGGAAGGACTCTCCATCAGCCCGAACTGCCGCCAGACCTTCAGGCACCCAGACGTATCGCCTCTTCGTGCCGCCGCGCTCGAAAGCTTTCTGGAAGCGGGCCACGATCTCGCGCAACGCCGGTGACGCGAAGCGGTCAAATGGGTGGCCGATGGCCTGCTCCGCCGGACATCGGAAAACGTCCTCGGCCGCAGCGTTGAAAAGCACTATGATGCGCTGCTCGTCCATAGTGACGATGGCGTCCATGGCCGATTCCAGAACGCTCGCCAGGCGCTCTTCGCTCTCCCGCACGGCGGTTTCAGCTTGTTTGCGTTCGGTGATGTCGCGGGAAATGCCGATAAGCCCGATTATCCTGCCCTCGCGGTTGCGGTAAGCGGCTTTGGTGGAGAGGAATGTTCGCTCTTCCCCCGCTACGGGGATCAGGACCTCGAGCTGGCGAGTCACCCCGTCGCTCATAACGCGCCCGTCGTCCACCATGAGTTGGCGAGCGGTTGCGGCAGGAAACCATGCGCTGTCGGCACAGCCGATGATTTAGTCAAGCGACCGGTTCACGATCCGGGCGACGGCAGTGTTGGCCAGCAAGTAACTCCCCCGGAGGTCCTTCACGAAGACGGCGTCCGTGGTGCCTTCGACCACCGCTCTTAGCAACGTACAGTGATCGCAGAGGATCGCGTCCACGGCCTTAACCCGGTTCACGGCGGACCATGCGGCGCCGTCGGCGGAGAACTCCGTGCAGGCTGCTGATTTGGGGCGCCCTGGTCCGCCTCCGCCACGGGGGGCGGACGCTGCGGAACTGGCTCTACGGGCTGTACGTTTCCCCGACAGGCGGTCGTTTGTCTTCGATGGGTCTGACATGAAGCACATCCTCCAGAGCAAGCGGCTTTCCAGGGTCGCCACGGGGGGGGGCGCTACGCAGAGCGGGCGTCTGCCGAGTGCGTCGGATCCGGCCCAGGGCGACAACCGACCCGGCAATAGTAGTCTATATGGCAGAGGCCGGTGATCAACCGCGGGCGGACCCTATGTTGATCACGTGGTTTACTCGATGCCGGCTGGCGGGTACTCTGGGCGAGAGCGTGGGAAAGGAGCAGGTTGACGATTCTTGCCATGGAAGGACAAACAAATGACCGACACGCTTCAAGCCGGGACCGATTCGCCCCGGGTCCGGACCGGTGAATCCGTCGTGGACGCCGTAACCGCCCTCGTAGGCAACACGCCGCTGCTCGAGATCCACTACGGATTCGATGACAAGCCCCGGCGCATCTACGCCAAGTATGAGTTGTTGAACATGACCGGCAGCGTCAAGGACCGCATGGCTGTCCACATCATCCGGAGGGCTTACGAATCCCAAGAACTGCGCCCGGGGGACACAATCGTCGAAGCGTCCAGCGGGAACACCGGTATTTCCTTCGCCGCCATCGGCAGGGCCCTCAAGCATCCCGTGCGCATCTACATGCCCGACTGGATGAGCCAGGAGCGCTTCCAACTCATGCGCCTCTTGGGGGCGGAGGTTGTCCCCGTCTCGCGCGGTCAGGGCGGCTTCCTCGGCTGTATCGAATTGGCCAACGTATATGCCCGGGAGCACGAGCATGTCTACCTGGCCCGCCAGTTCGACAACCTCGCCAACGTCGAGGCCCATGAGACCACCACCGGACCGGAAATCGAAGCACAGCTCGCCCTCCTGGGCAAGGACCCGGACGCATTCGTCGCCGGTGTCGGTACCGGCGGAACCGTTATGGGCGTAGGCAGGTGCTTTCGCCGTAGCGGCCGTCTGGTCCACGTACATCCGCTCGAGCCGGCCAACTCCCCCACCCTTCGCACGGGCTGCAAAGCCGGTGGGCACCGAATCCAGGGAATCTCCGACGAGTTCATCCCTTCGATTATCGACCTGGATGCCCTCGATCGCGTGATCGACGCCTGGGACGGCGATGCCATCCTCATGGCCCAGGCCCTCTGCCACAAGCTTGGCCTGCCCGTGGGCATCTCCTCGGGGGCCAACGTCCTCGGGGCTATCCAGCTCGTTGAAGAGCTGGGCTCCGACGCGACCGTCGTTACCATCCTCCCCGATTCCAACAAGAAATACCTCTCCACCGATCTGTGCCACGACGAGCCGGTGCGGAAGGAGTATCTCACTCCCCGCACCAGGCTCGATCGCTTTATCGCTACTCGCGGATCCAGTTAACCCAAATGATTCAGTGCGCCGTGCAAAGGCGTGGATCTTCTATGAGCGAAGAAAAGGCGTCAGAAAGACCTTCTTGACACCGCTATCCGCTTCGGTGCGCTTTGACACCTTTGGCCTCTCTACAAACCGGCCCAAGAACCACCCTGACACCGTTTCCCGCTGGGCCCCGTCCTGGCCGGGTGCAGCTCCGTCGGCTCACATGGCACGGGAAGGGGGGCTGCGCGGCGTCGCTCGCCGCGGACGGGAGAGGTCGGTGGTTCGAGCCCACCGTCTTGCTCCCGATCCGCGACCGATCCCTGGGGTTTTACAAACATGATACAGATTCCACCGGGAACTAAAACCCAATCGCGGCGTCTTACGTATAAGAGAGAAGGACAGTTCTGTCGCCGGTGAAGATACCGGGACGGGGTGTGCGGGGCCTACCGGTCCCCGCGCCGGCCCGGACAACGCCAACCAAGAGGGAATCCGAATGATGCATGAGCCCAAGCGCGATCGTCACGTAATCATCCTGTCCATTATGGCAATCCTGTGCACCGTGGTGAGCGCTCGGTCCGCCGAGCCGCCACCACCGGAAAGTGAGGATCATCTTCGTCCTCCCCCCGTCGCCGACACCCTGAAGGAGCAGACCATTTACATCCCGTACGGGAAGCTGCGCGACGTCTTCGAGCGGCAGGGCCGTGGTGTCTTTCTGCCCTATGAGCAGTTTCAAGAGCTGTGGCGGGCGGCCCGCCTGGCGACGATCAAGCCGCCTCCACAGGGCCCACCGATCGAGGCCCTCATCACCGAGATCAGCAGCGAGGCGACCGTTGCCCAAGACGTCGTCCGGGTGAAGGCCACCGTGCATCTCGAGGTCCTTACGGAGGGTTGGCACGAGATTCCCTTGCGCTTGTCCGACTCGGCCATCACCTCCGCTACGATCGGCGGTCAGCCGGCGCGGATCGTGACTGACGACATCCACGGCTACCGGCTGGTGGTGGAGAAGACCGGTGATCAGCCCGACCAGGTGGAGCTGGTCCTGGAGTACGCCAAGGCGTTCACCAGGTCCCCGGGACTCAACAGTGTTTCCTTTGACGCACCGCAAGCACCGATTAATCGCTGGCGCGTGCGCGTGCCCCAGTCCGGCGTGAAGGTCAACATTCGTCCCCTCCGGGCCGCCACGGAGGTGCCGCTTGGTGACCCCGCCGAGCGATCGGCGGACGAGACGGTGGTGCTGGCGTTTGTCGGTGCGGCACCGTCCGTTCAGATCGACTGGACGCCGCGCGCCGAGGGGGCCACCGGACTTGCAGCCCTGGTCACGGTGGAGTCCGTCCAACGGGTGTGGGTGCAGGAGGGCGTCTTACGGTCGACGGCCAACCTCGCCTACAACATCAGTCGGGCCACCGTCGACAAACTCATCCTCCGCGTCCCCGCCGACCAGAAAGTTGTCAACGTCTTCGATGCCAACGTGCGTCAGTGGTCCGTTGCCCGCACCGGCACCCACCAGGAGATCACCGTGGAGTTATTTGAACCGGCTGAGGGGACGCAGCATGTGATGGTCGAGCTGGAGCGGTTCGGCAGTTCCCCCACGTCCGACGGCCACCACGGGGGTCCCGGCGCGCCGGGACTACACGATGAGGTTGACGTGCCGGTGGTTTCCGCCGCTCACGTGGGTCGACAGCAAGGCACGGTCGCGGTGAACGTGGCCGACGGGCTGCGCGTGGAGGTGCTCAGGCGAACGGGTCTGGTGCAGATGGATGCTTCCCAGCTGCCCGACCTGGGGGGGGGGCGACGGGGGCCGCTCCCTGACGGTAGCGGTTCGGATTGCGCTTGGGCCCTGAGTTATCGCTATGTGTCGCTTCCTTTCGAGCTGGCCCTGCGGGTCGAGAAGGTCGAGCCCCGGATCACCGCGGATACGCTTGTCGAGGCCTATCTTGCGCCGGAGGAATTGAGCCTCTACGTTCAAACGATCTACGAGATCGAAAAAGCGGGTGTCTTCCAACTCGAGTTCGACATCCCCGCCGGTTATCAGGTGCGCAACGTACGCGGGTTGGTGGCGGTCGGGGCGACGCCCGCACGCTTGGAAAGCCATTTCACCCGCGATGCTTCAGAAGGTCGGGTTCAGTTGGTGGTGAACCTGGGTCGCAAGGCCCTGGGCAGGGTGGGCATCGCCTTCGACCTGCACAGGCCGCTGGACGAACCCGACCTGCTGAGCCCGACCGGCGGGACGGTCGAGGTTGTGATCCACACGCCGCTTCCCAACGGGCGCGGTTCGGCATCAGCGCCGCTTCCTAACGGGCGCGGTTCGGAACCAACGCCGCATCCTGACGGGCGCGGTTCGGAACCAACGCCGCATCCTGACGGGCGCGGCTTTGAATCATCGCGGGTGGCCGGCGACACGGTGAACCGGGCCACCGGCCGGTTGGTCATCTACGCCCCGCAGAGTCTCCGGGTCAACCCCGCCGATGCACAGGGCCTGCGCAACATAACCGTGACCGAGGCGATGAAGGGCATGGTTCCCGCGGGGCCCGAGATCGTAAACCGCCGGCGATCCAAGGCCCGCGCCGGCACCGGTCGCTTTGCCTTTGCCTTTGCCGAGCACCGCGCGCGTTTGACGCTCAAAGCCGAGCGACGCAAGCCGCACATCACCGCCCGTCAGTTGCTGCTGGCGACGATCGAGTCCGCGGTGGTAAAGTGCGAGGCCACCTTCTTCTATGACATCCTGTACAGCGGAGTCGAGTCGCTACGGATCGACCTCCCCGCGGACCTGGCCCGGCGAATCCACAACGACACTTCCGGCGTTTACGAGGCCGTTCTCGACCCGCCGCCGGAAGATCTGGCGGACGGCTACACCGCCTGGAGCTTCCGAGGCGAAACGGCGTTTACGGGGAGCGTAACGATCAAGCTCTCCTGGGAGACCCCCATCGGCCCGCTCGACATCGGTAAGAGTGCAGAGCTGTCAATTCCACATCTGAGGCCGATGGGCGTGGACCGCGCCTGGGGGCAGATCGTCCTCGCCAAAGCGGAGACCATCGACATTCGCACGGATAGCGGCGTAAACGCCCAGGCGGGAATGGGGTTGGTCCCCATCGACCCTCGCCACGATCTGATGGCACTTCCCCCGGGGAGTGCAACTCGGCGGGCAGCCCGGGCGTTCGAGTTCCATGACGACCGAAAAGAGCCCGCTCCCGGAGGTGTTCTGACCGTCACCGTGACTCGCTACAAGCTCGAGGAGATCAAACGAACCAGCATGGACCGCGCCCTGTTGAGGATGGTCGTCACCCGGAGCGATCAACTTTCCGTTGCGGCCCTTTATCGCGTGCGCAGCGCGCGCCAGCGCCTCGCCCTTACCCTGCCCCAAAACGTCGAGTTCGATACCGACCCGGTGCGAATCAACGGCCGACCGGTGTCGCTCGAACGCGGCCAAAAAGACGAGTTCTTCGTTCCGCTCACCGGACGCAGCCCGGAAGAAGCGTTCCTGCTCGAAATCCGCTATACTGTGCCAGGATGTGGCACTCATCTTGCCATCCCGGCGTTCCCTTCGCAGCCTGCGGTTCAGAAGGTATACATCAGCGCCTACCTTCCGGCGGAGTGGACGCTTCTGGGCTCGCTCGGGCCTTGGGCGGACGAACTGCGCTGGCGCCGGATGGGCGTCCTCGATTACAAGCCGTTTCCGCGACGCCTGGAGAGAGACCTCGTCTCTTGGGTGACAGAGGGTGTAGCCGCAGCCGGCGATCCGACCGATACGTTTCAAACGGACGGTGACCCCCTGCTGTTCTCGGCTCTGGGACCGATACCGCCGCCCGACGGGGGGCCGACCCTGACCCTGGTGACGGTCCATGAGGATCTACGGGCCGCCCTGGTCTTCGCTATCGTGCTGGCGGGTGGGTTAATCCTGCTGCGTGCCAAGGAGGCGAAGCGTCTCTGGGCGTTGGGTGCGTTTCTCACGCTGCTCGTCCTATCGGGAGTGTTCCTTCCCACATTCGCGCTGCAGATCTGTGACGGGGTCATGGCGTCGGCCCTGGTAATCGTTTTCGTCCTCTGGGGTCTGACCTATCTGGCGTGGACCCGGCCGCGGGATCCAAACGTCATAGCGCGGAAAGAGGCGCGCCAGGAAGCGGCCTTGGCACGCATCCGCCACGTGGTCGCAATCGCGACTGCAGGCCCGCCCGAGCCTCCAGGCCTACCGGAATCCGCGAAGACAACCGCCGAGCACAAGACCCCAGGGGGCTCGGAAAAGGCGGAAGAATCCGGTGATTCCACGGCCGGCCCAAACACCGGGGCCGACCCCGACAAGGGCAAAGGAGGTGAGCGTGATGCGTAGCCACACCCTACTGACCACACTCGTCGGCACCTGGGCGTTGATCGCTCCGGCCGCCACCCTCAGAGCCGCAATCGCCTTCGACAACGATCCCGAGACGATTCGCGAGATCTTCGTGCCCTTCGAACATCTGGGCATCTTGCTTGAAGATCAGCCCGAGAGAGTGCTGCTCACTCGCGAAGAGTACGAGACCCTTCTTGAAGAAGCCCGCAAAGCATCGCGAGACGACTCGCCGGTTCCGTTCGTGCAGGACCGGCCGGTGATACCGATATCGGCAGAGTACCAAATCGTCATCCGCCCCCACCGGGCGGAGCTTTCCGGCAGGATCGCCCTGGACAGTCTGCTGGAAGGCCATCACGTGCTGGACCTGGCTCTTTCCGGCGTCGGTCTGCGGCGGGCCACCCTCGACGGTCGGGGGGCCTCCCTGGGTCGTAGCGATACCGGGGCGTTGAAGCTGTTTGTTCAAGGTAAGGGCCGACACGAACTCATCCTCGATATGGTCGCTCCCGTGGACACAACCGCCGCTTTGCAGACCCTGACCTTCGAAGTGCCGACCCCGGGGGCAACCCGAATGTACCTGACCGTCGGCGGGGACGTCGAGATCAAGAGCGGAGCGGACGTGATCGGCCGGGTGTTCGACGAGGACGATCAGGTGACACGCTTCGAGCTCCTGCCCAGACCCGGCCAGGGAGCATGGATAGATGACCCCGCGGCCGGGGAAACCCGGTTCGACAAAGACGCGGAAGGCGGTACGGTCTCTCTGGTTATGACCCAGAACAACCGGCTGCTGCAAACCGGACGAGCCGTCGTCGCCCGAGGTGTGATCGTAAGCGAAATCACGGAGTCCTATGAGCGGCTGCATGCGACGTTCTCCATGGACGTCCTCCACCGGCCCGTCGATCGCTTCCGTTTCGCCGTTCCGCCTGACTTCGAGGTTAAGAGCGTCGAATCGCCCCTGCTTTCACACTGGTCGGTTCAGACAACGGAATCGGGAGCGGACCGCGATGGGCCCCGCAGGATTCTCGAGGTTCGCCTCCAGACTCCAACGACCGACACCGTGGTCATCACGTTGTCAGCCGTGCGCACGCCCGCACGACTCTCCGATTGGACCCTGCCCGAGATCGAGCCGCTCGAGGTGGTGGGTCGGGTGGCGGTGGTTGGGATCCTTCTCGAGGACCGGCTCAACGTCAAGTCGATCGAGTCCGGGCAACTGATTCCGATCGATACGACGGTTCTGACCGACGCGTTGCCCAAAGGCGTGTTGGAGGGGGCGGGCCCGTCGGGCGCGGGGCGAATCGCACCTCGTCTGCGTACGGTGGCAGCCTACTACGCCCCGACCGGAGCCCGGGCATCCGACGTGACCGGGCGCTTCGAAAAACCACCCGCTGGCCTGCTGGTGACGACGAATCTGCTCCTGGCCCTCTCGGACAAGGACCTGCAGGTTCGGGGCGGATTTGCCCTGAGACCGGAAGGTGAGGAGGTTTTCGAAGCCGAGCTGTCAGTGCCACAAGGTTGGCACATAGTCAGCGTAACCGGGGCAGCGGGGGAGAACCTCCCTTTCGAGGTTGTCCGAAATGAAACCGGCAACAACCGGGACGGGCGTCTGCGCGTTGGGATTCCCCGCGGCGTCGCCCAGGGGGAGGAACGCAACATCTACTTCCACGCGGTCCACACGCCCGCCGGATGGCTCTCCAACTGGACCACCACTCGGGTTACCTTCCCCATCTTCGCCCTGTCCGCGGCCACGCGCGACGTCGGGGCAATCGCCGTGCGGGGCGGTACGGACATGACCGTCTATCCGGAAGCGGTCAAGGGCCTCACCCCGCTGGAGGGAGAGGAGCAGGCCGGTCGCGTGGGGCTAACCGGGGTGGTCACCATCGACGGTGGGTTGGCGTATCGTTATGACTCCCACCCGTACAGCGCGACGTTCACGGTCGAACGGATCCCCCCGAGAATCACCGCCCGCACGTTCTCGCTTCTCCGCCTGACCCCCGAGCTGCTGTCGGCGCACTACGAAATCGTCTACGACGTGGAGGAAGCGCGCACCGATCGGCTGGCATTGTGGCTGCCGGCCGGCACCCCCGCGGACCTCTCGATCCGCGTGCTGGACGGCGCCGCCCTCAAGGAATACCGGAGCGAACTCATCGGCCCCGAGGGAGGTCCGCGGCGGTGGATCGTCTCTTTGGCTCAGCCCCGGCGCGACACCATTCGGCTTGCGGTGGACTTCGAGACCGCCACGTGGGACCGGGCGTCCAGCCTGGGGGACCGGCTTCCCAACCGGTCGTCCGACGACCAGGCCGCGTTAGAACTCCCCATCGTTCGGGCGGACGACGTAGCCTATCAATCGGGCGTGGTGGCTGTCGAAGGCGACGCCGAACTCGACCTTCAGATCATCACCCCGCTGCGCAGCGTGGACGTCGGTGAGCTCGCCGGGATGGTCCATCGGTGGGACCGCTCAAACATGGGCGGGGTGGTCGTGTTCGCGTTTGTCGGCGATGACCCGCTGGTCGAGGTCCGTATGTCCCGACGGCTGGAATATACCAGCACCCCCGGGGCGATCGTGCAGCGGGCCGAGATGGTGACGGTGGTGTCGGCCGGTGGAGCCAGTCGAACGGCCGCGCGCTGGCAACTGGCCACAAAAGCCCCGTTCGTCGTGGTCGAGTTGCCGCTAGGGTCCACCCTATGGTCGGCTACCCTGGACGGTCGACCCGCCAAGCCGCAGCGTGAAGGCGATCGCCTCCTCTTGAGTCTCGCGGTGAAACCCACGTCGGACGGACCGCGCCCGACCGTTTGCCTGCGCGACTTATGCATCGTCTACGAAACGCCGATCGACTCGGTTGCCTTTTGGGGGAACGTGGATGTTCCGGCCCCGAAGCTCGCACTCCGGGGGGGTGACCTTGCTGGTGCGAGAATCCCTTCTCGCACCTCCGCACATGGCAACTACGGCGGTGAACCGAACGCGTCCGCCACGGGGGGCGAACGCTACCCGTCCACGATCGACTTGCCCACTGCCGACCTCGATTGGCACGTCATCCTGCCCAGCGGGTTTCAAATCGTGCGTCACGGTGGAACGGTCACCACGACGCAGGTGCAGCCTCCCGAGCCGGCCGCCTGGGGCGTCGCCCAACTGCTCTACCGGCTTACCGGCGGGGTCAAACCCTTTTTCTGGCTGCCGAGTCTTAGTCGAGCCCGTGAGTTGTCCTACCGGTCAAATCTGCGAGGGGTTCGAGAGGAACTCCTCTCCTCTGGGGCAGCAGTATCCGAGACGGGAATGCGCCGCGGCGATGAACGCAAAGACCGAAAGGAGGGAGCTTTAAGGAAGCGCCGCTCGGGCAAAGGGGCGAAGAAGCCCAAAAGGAGGCAAATCGCACCGACACAGCTCGACGCCGAAATGGAGCAACAAGAGGCGGGCGAGGTCTCTCAGCAAACGGGCAAACCCCAAACGACGCCCGCCCTGAGCCCGCCCGGCGGGCGAAGGGCGGGGTACTGGGCACTCGAGGGAGTCCGCAGCCTGAAGATCGACCTCGAGCAATCGGGTGTCGCGGTCGCCTTCACCAGCCTGGGAGCCGGGGCCCGGCTGAACGTAACGCTGGTCAACGGACGTCGTGTGAAGGCGTTGGCCTGGGGCCTGGCCCTGGCGGCAGGCGTGTTCGGGCTTTCCCTGACCAACCGTCCGGCGCGCAAGGAGGGCAAAGATCCTCTTTGTCCAAGGTTCCTATACGTCGGGGCCCTCGCCCTGGCGGCAACGCTCCTCCCTCTGATAACCGGTCACCCCGAACTGGCGCATATAACAAACCCGATCTTCTACGTGGCAGTCCTGCTCGTTCCTGCATACTTCGTCCTCTGGATCGCAAGATGGATCAAAAGACAGGTGCAACGCCCCGACGCGCCCGCGACGCCCCCAACGCCCGTCCTGAGCCGGCGAAGCCGGCGAAGGGCGGGATACTCCCCGGGTTCTATCGCGATAATCCTCACCCTCACCATGACGGGCGCTGCCTGGGCCGACCCACCGGAAAGCAAGGGGACCACCGACGATCCGCTCGTCGTTCGCCTGGTGGACACGCCCCCACCCCTGGTGGTTCCCGACGATGCGATCATCATACCCTACGACCCCAACGCCCGCGACGCCCCCAACGCCCGTCCTGAGCCGGCGAAGCCGGCGAAGGGCGGGGTACTCCCCGTTAATACGGTGGACACTGCCCACCATTCCGGGGCCGATCAGCTTCTGATTCCCTATCGCCGGTATCTCACGCTGTGGAGTCAAGCCCACCCAGATCAGCGCCCCGCCGCCGACGAGCCGCCGAGGCCGTACGCCCTCGCCGGTGCCGCCTTCACCGCCACCCTGAAAGACGGCCACTACATCGACGTAGCGGGCTATCTCGACATCGACGTGTACACCGACAACCACGTGGCGGTTCCACTGAAGCTCGGCGGAGGGGCGATCGCACGCGCCCAACTCGACGGGATCCCCGCCAAGCTGTCCGTAGCCCCACCTGATCCGGGGAACTACTCGCCAAGTATCCAGCGGCCCGGCGGGGGCCAGGAGGATCTTCGCCCTCCGGGTGGGCCCCCGCTTATCCTCCAGCTTGCAGGCAGGGGGCTTCACCGGCTCGAGCTGACCGTGCGAATGAGGATTGCCAGACGCGGTGGATGGCGGACCGTAAACGGGCGGCTGCCGGCTGCCACTGCCACTTCCCTGACACTCCACGTCCCCGACAGCGGAACCGAGGTTCGCCTCGACGGGGTCGTGGATCGCCTCAGCTACGAGACGAGCGAGCCGGACACCGTGATCGAAACCGCTTTGGACGCGGATGGATTCCTCAGCCTCAACTGGCGCCCGAGGGTGCGGGAGGGACGTGTCGATCCCAGCCTGACCGCCGCCTCCGAAGCGCTCTTCGACGTTCGTGAGGACGGGCTGCGTATGATCTGGCGCCTGAGCGTCGACTTCGGCCGAACCGAACGGGAGTCTTTCACCGCGGTGATTCCGACCGACTACCAGGTCCGCAAGGTTGACGGACCGAACGTCCGCGGCTGGACCCTGGGCGACGGGCGGCATGTGCAAGTCACCTTGCTCAAACCGGCGAGCCGCGTCGGGGAGGTTGCGATTATCCTGCACCGACCGGCTGAATCCCCGATCGGTGAACATGGAACCGTGGGCTTCGATGTGCCGGTCGTTGGGGTGATGGGTGCCGTCCTGCACAACGGGCGATTGACCATCCGGCGCAGCCGGGAGCTGTTCGTGCAGACTTCCCAGACCGCGGGGGTCGTGCGGATCGACACTCCGCCTGCCGCCATCGAACTCGCGGCCTTGGCCGGAGACAGTGGAGAGAGCCCCCTCGGGGTCGAAATGTATCAGTCCTATCGGTTCGCCGGTACGCCCTTTACGGTTGCACTCACCGCCCGGCGCGGCAAGCATCGACCCAATGCCACCGTCCAGACATTGCTTCGGATCGCGGAGCGAGAGCGCAGCCTGGAGAGCCGCATCAACGTGGACTCCAGCGCACGCGTTTACCGGATCAGGATCGCGGTGCCTACCGAGCTAACGCTCGACAAGGTGACCGCACCCGGGGCTTTCGAGTGGTCCGTGGCTGATGAGACCGACCGGAAAGTCCTGGTCGTCTACCTGGCAACCGGCCGGCGCGGTCGGTTTCCCATCGTGATTCACGGCGTTTTGGGACAGCCGGGGGAGGTCGAGTCGGTGCCCCTGCCCGTGCTCGAGGTGCTCGACGCCGGGCGGCAGTCCGGCGACGTCGTGGTACAGGTCGACCCCGCGTTTGACGTTGTGCCCGCCAACCTGCGGAACTGCCGCGAGATCGGGCTCAGACAAGTGTTCGGTTGGGTGACCGTCGCTCAGCGGACGCTAGCCCGTATCGCCCTGCACTACAGGTCTCCCGACTATGGCGGAGAGCTTCGCCTTTCAACTCGTGAGCCCGAGGTGACCTGCTCGACCATCACCAACGTACGCATCACCGAGACCACCGTGGAGGAAACCATCATGCTGGATTTCTCCATCGCCAAGGCCGGCATTCGGTCGGTTTCCTTTCTATTGCCCGCTTCGATGAAGGACGCCCGCCTTACCGTGCCGCTCCTCGGGCACAAGACGATCGAGCCGGTCTCCTCCCAACCGCTGGCTCCGATCCGCGTTCGCCTGCATCTGCAGGACGAAGTGATGGGTAGCCTGCGCGTCCTGGTCGAGGACGACCACCTCCTCACGCCCGGCACGCATCACGTCGCCATCCCCGTGGTCGAGACAGGCCGCACGAAGCACCGCTACGTCGCCCTCGAAAGCGCCGGTCGAGATGAGGTGGTGATCGAGGAAGCAGCCGGGCTCGAAGCCCTGACCCGCAACCAGAAGGAATGGCGGGTGCTGGCGGACATGCTCGGCGACGGTCTTACGCAGGCCTACGTCGCCGGGGCTGGCGAACCCCGCTTGGCATTTAGCACCAAAAAGCGCGTCGCGGTGAAGACTGCCGGGGCGCGCATCGGACTCGCCGAGACCATACTCGTGTTGGATGAGCACGGAACCTACCGGGCGACACAGTACTACCGGATCGACAACACAAAAGAGCAATTCCTCGAGGTCGAACTGCCCGTGGGCGGAGAGCTGTGGAGTGTGCTGGTGGCCTCCAGGCCGGTAAAACCGGCAAAAGTGCCCGGCGCCGCCGGGCTGCGAAACGTGCGCATCCCCTTGATCAAGACCGCCCCCGGCGATCTGGACTACCTGGTGGCCCTCAAGTATGGCGGGCAACTGCCTCCCCCCGGTGGCCTGCGAGCGGTCAGTTTCCCCTTCCCCCGCGCGGTCAACGTGCCCGTTGAACTCAGCCAGGCCCAGCTCTTCCTGCCCGAGAACTATCACTGGTTCGACTTCGGCGGCACCCTCCGCTACGTGCGTAACGAAGGCAGCCTGGCCGCCGGGCACCTGCGCTATCACACCCGCCAGGTCGACCGGCTCTTGCAGACCATGCAGAGCGACAGCCCCTTCGCCCGGGTCCGTGCAGCCGCGAACCTTCAGAGCGTCAAAAGCAACATGGGGTGGCTCGGGGAGTATACACTCGACTATTCCCATGACCCCAACGTGCAGCAGGAACTCAGGTCCAACTCCTTAATGTTCCGGCGGGTGGATAAGCAGCTCGAAGAGTTCGCCAAAGGGCCGCAACTGGATCTCTCCGAAGAGGACAACCGCGAAAGACTCAACGTACTCTATGGCAAACAGCAGACCCGCCGGGCCCGAAACCAGGTTCAGGACCTCGCCGCCAATTTCGATGACGTCCAACGCGGGCAACCCCCCGAAGTTCAGGAGGCTGGACAGCCCCAAGCCCCCGAGGTCGCCCAGGGGCATGTCAAGGACGAGCTCGCTCGTTCCGCCGGCCGAGGCAAAAAGTCTCGGGCTCGACGCGGCGGCACCGACGAACGCGTCCGGCAGTATCAACAGCAACTGCAGCAATCCCGCCCTGAATCGAGCGCCGCTCGACGAGGTGCGGAGTACTCCTTCCCCAGGCAGGACGAATCCTCAACCCTGGAAGAGAAGCCGCCGCCGATCGACGGGTCCATAGCCGACCTCGACCGCCCGGGGGTAGGAGGGCGAAGATTCTCTTTGCGCGAGACGACCGGGCTGGCAAGCCTGGCCGTCGAGTTCCCCATCCGGGGGACCCTCCACTGCTTCACGACCCCGCGGGGTGACGTGTCCATCACCGTCCGGGCGGTTCATCGCCATCTTACCAAGACCCTTGAGCGTATAGGGCTGGTTTTACTGGCAACCTTGATCCTCGCAGCCCTCTATCGGGTGCAGCGCGGCGGACACCTGCGCATCTTTGCGGGCCCGACCGGATCGACCATCCTGATCGTCGCAGGCTTGGCCGGCTTCTTGATCGGCATACTCCCGGTGGTCGCCCTAGCATCCGTCGTGGCTGGTGTATGCTTCAAGATCCAGGTTCGCCGCACGGCCCGGGCCCCAACCGCCGCTTGATCATTCATCTGATAGTTCGTGTTCGCAGAAGGCGTCCGCAAGAAACTCGACTATGTCCATGGCTACAACCGAGCGGCGACCGAGTTCCTCGGCCGCGAAATCGCCGGCCAGACCGTGAAGATGAACCCCCAGGATAGCAGCCTCGAACGGGTTTAGCTTCTGCCCGATCAGGGCGGCGATGACCCCGGTGAGCACGTCGCCCGTCCCGCCGCTGGCCATCCCCGAGTTTCCGGTCTCGTTGACGTACAACCGCCGCCCGTCGGTGACGATCGTCCCGCGGCCCTTGAGGACCACGACGCAGCCATAGGCCTCAAACAAAGCCAGGGCCGCCGCGCGACGGGCATTGGGAGCATTGTCCACCGGCAGATCCCTGCCGCGAGCGCTCAACAGTCGGCGCATCTCGCCCGGATGCGGAGTCAACACGACGCGACCCGGTCGGGGTATGTCAAAAGGATCGGCCTTGGCCAGCAGGTTTAATCCGTCGGCGTCGAGCACCACCGGACCGGAGAAACGGGTGAGGACCGCGGCGATCACGGACTCAGGTAAAGACGTGCCCAAACCGGGCCCCAGGGCAACGACGTCCGCACCAAACGCCTCGACCGCCTCGATGATCGCAGCGGCGTCCGTGGGCAGACTGCGCAGAGTGGCACTGGGAACCAGCACCGAGACGGCGGTGCGGATAGCCTGCGGTACCATCAGTTGACATAGGCCGATGCCGCTACGAAACGCCGCCCCGGCCGCCAGTGCCGGGGCACCCACCATAGCCGTCGTGTCGTCGCAATAGCCTCCGATGATGACCAGTCGGCCGACCTCACCCTTGTGGGCGTCGTCCGCTCGCACAGGAAGGGGGCTGATCTCTTTTGTGACAATCAGGTTGGAGGACATTGCCTGGTTCCGAATCGCGAATGGCGAACGGCGAATAGCGAAACAAGAGTGCGGGCCCTGTTCCTAGAACCTCGGTATTCAAAGAGTCGCTGTGCCAGGCTCGGCGCTCGCTATTCTGTATTCGCTATTCTGCAGTTGCTATTCGCCATTCCTATCGGCCTGCGCGCAGGAACGACGGTTGATCAGGGCCGCGGTGTATCCCGCACCGAAGCCGTTGTCGATGTTTACCACGGTCACGCCCGAGGCGCAGCTGTTGAGCATTGCCAGCAAGGCGGCCAGGCCGTGGAAACTCGCCCCGTACCCCACGCTGGTCGGCACGGCGATCACCGGGCAATCGACCAGGCCGCCCACGACACTGGCGAGTGCCCCTTCCATACCGGCCACGACCACCGCGACGGCCGCCGACTGCAGGGCTTTGGAATGGGCCAAGAGCCGATGAATACCGGCTACGCCCACGTCATAGAACGTCTCGGTTCGTTGATCCATGATCTCGGCGGTTATCCGGGCCTCTTCGGATACCGAAAGATCGCTCGTTCCCGCAGCCACGATTGCGATCGTGCCGGTCGACGGAACTGCCTCCTGCTGGCGGAGGGTGATCGTCCGGGCGGCTTCGTGGTATTGTGCCTCGCCCTGCTTGGAGCACACCGCCTCGTAGATCTCCCGCGAGGCCCGGGTGGCGATCAGGTTCGAGCCCGACGAGGCACACCGATCGAAGATCGTCGCAACTTGCCCCTCCGTTTTACCCTCGCAGTAGATTACTTCCGGGAACCCGCACCGAATCGCCCGGTGATGATCGATCTTGGCGAATCCGAGGTCTTCGAAGGGCATCGACCTGAGCCGCGAGAAGGCGGCGTCGACCGACTCGCCACCGTCGCGGACGGCTTCTAGGAGCTCTCGAATCGCTTTCTCATTCATCCCAAGTCAGTCTACGCCCGACCGGCCCATTCAGCAATCACACCGAACACCCGCCTCCTGGGACCTCCCCGCGCCGCTATTTCGACATTTCGACGTTTCTGCGTTTCTGCGTTTACTTCGGCGTCTTGAGCTCGGGCACCGCCTGGGGATTGCTCTCATCGATCGGGGGTAGGTCCCCGATTCGTCCCAGACCGAACACTTCCAGGAATTTCCTGGTAGTGCCGTAAAGCAGTGGTCGGCCTATCTCCTCCGCCCGCCCGACGATGCGGATCAGGCTCATGTCGCGAAGGCGGCCGAGCATCTCCCCGACGGCTACACCGCGGACCGCCTCGATCTCGGCGCGCAGCACCGGCTGTCTGTAGGCCACGATGGCCAGCGTCTCCAGGGCCGCCACAGAGAGGCGCGACTCCGCCCGGGACTTCTGCAGCTTAACGACCCACCGGTGATACACGGGCAGGGTGTGCATCTGATAGCCCTTGGCGATGGCCTCGACGCGGAACGATGCCCCCACCTCCGCATAGCGCTCGTTTAGAACCTCGATCTTGCGTTTGACTTCGCCGGCGTCCTTTATGCCGACGAACTGGGCGATCTTGCCCCCCGGCAGCGGGCTGTCCGTCGAAAACAGGAGAGCCTCCACGATGGACTCCGTAGTAACCTCGAGCTCCGCCTCGGGAGGCTCTTTCTCTGGCTCGGTCTTGGTCTCGACCTCCGGTTCTGGGTACGCCTCCTCCGACTCGGCCTTGCCCTCGATCTCCGCCTGGGGACACGCTTCCTCCGACTCGCTCTTGATCTCGACCACCGTCTCGGGAGAGGCTGGCTCGCTTGGGCTGTCTTGGGTATCACTCATCATCGTCGATATTAGTCGCTCATGGCGGCGATTGCGACCACGGTCTCGGATTTCGCCGCAGGAGATGAGCCTGCAGTGATTCCGGGCAGCATCCCGAAAAGGGCGGGCGGGCGGTCACCCGAGCAATTGCCTTTCCGGCTTCATCCCGCTATACAAATGCCTCGACCAACGCGTGGAGGACATAAGTGGCCCAGAAAGTGAACAAGATCCGTAACCCCGACTTCTCCTTCGGAATGACCGGGCCCTCCGGCTGGATCTGGAAGGCAACGGGCGCGGGAAAGCGATGGCGGCGCGGGCCGGATGAGCGCTTTGGCGACCGCATGGTCATGACCCTCACCAGCGAGCTGCCCGAAGGGTCAGCCTATTGGTCGCAGGTGGTCAGTTGCCTGCCGGGCAAGTTCTACCGCGTCGAGGCCAACGTGACCTGCGACCTTGCGGCGGGGGAGCGGGGCGGTGGTATAGCCCTTTCCGTGCAGCCGGACACCGACGGGCGTCCAAGCGGTGAGCGAAGGTTTACCCCGGCCCTGCGGCGGGCATCGCAGCCCATCGATATCCGGACATACTACGAAGCTCCCGCCGGGGTGCGTGGGCTGAAGGTGTCCGTCGGGCTCGCGGAGGCGACCGGGACCGCCCGGATCCACCACGTACGCTTCATTCGCATACTCGAGCCCGACGAGGAATCGCACATATTGGCCATCCCGCCTCCATCGCCGGCCCTGCCCCCACCGCGGGTGGTGGAGCAAATCTGCGTTTGCTCGGTGGAGGCCCAGGAGAGGCCGATCACGCGCCGCCTGGCAGAGTGCTTCGGTTCCAAGCGTGTGCACCCCCTTTTTCCCGCGCAGTTTTCCGCCAAACGGCTTGGGGCTGACGCCCTGCTGCTCCCCGATCCCTCGCCTCCCTCCTCGATTCGGTCGCTCGCCGGGCTAATGCGGCTCTCCGCGGAGCGAATCGTGGTGATTTCCCTGCCCGCGTTTGCGAAGCTGGCCGGCGATGCACTGAAGCTTCGGCTAATCGAGCAGGAGGACGATCCGATCCACGCCTGCGTAGCCTTCTCCAACTACGCGACGCGCGGGTTCGCCTTGAACGATGTTTTCGCGTACGCCTGGAGAAACGTCGAAACGTCAAAACGTCAAAACGTCGAAACGCAGGAACCGAACCGCGACCATAAGGGAGCGGCCAAACGCAAAAACGCGGAAACGTGGAACGGCCAGTTCGTCCAGCACCAGTTCCGCAAGACGAAAGCGCTGACCGAGTTCTGCAAGCGGCACGGGTTTGTGACGCTTCTCGAGTCCATGTGCGACCGGGACTCGACGTCGGATCAGCCGATCTGCCTTCACAAAGACGGGCCTCGCGGCGGCCTGTTCGTGCTCGATATCGAGCCGGGCGAGGCTGAAAGTTCCACGTTCGGTGAGCCCGTGCCGGCCATGCACCTGCTCCTTTCGATCCTGGGCCGCACCCAGCCGAGCCTCGGACAATACGTGGCCCCGGTTCGCAAGGAGTCGGAGTTCCGCAGCCTGGTGCGCGAGATGGCCGTTCGATTCGAGCCGGCCGTTGTGTACGACGAGGACGTTCCGACCGAGGAAGTGGCCGGCCAGCTTGTGATAATCGGTCGCTCGGACTCCAGCTACGCCCTGCCGCTTGCGCCCAAACCGGTCATCCTCGTACGGAGCGGGCTCACTGCCGGAGACGCGGAGAGCGCCTGCGCGGCGGCTCTGTGGTTCAAGCAGCTCTTGCGCGCGGAACCATACGCCTGCCCGTATGCCTCCCGGCTCGGGGGGCAGTTTCGCCTGGCGTGGGTCCCTTGTGCGGCCCAGTGGGAGGCCGGCGACGGATGGCGGCGGAGTGGACGCCCCCCGCAGGTGCCCACGACCATCGAAGCCGAAGGAGGCGATCTGGCTGCCCTGATCGACGTGGTTACGTCAACGGCCCACAAAGCCCGCGTCGTCGTACCGGCTGCGGACGGGCTCTATCCACACCTCGAGGCCTGGCTGCCGCGGCTGTTCTCCACCTTCGTCCCCGGCCGACACTTCACCTTCCGCCCGGCGGACGGGATTGCCTTCGACGATCGCGATGTATTCGCCTGGTCGCACGGTAGCCCCGAAGTGCAGGTCGCGGTCGACCCCGAACCGTTTAAGGACGATGAGTACCGCGACATCCTGCCTGCAGCCAGGCAGGTAGTGCGTATCGAGGTTCCCGGCGGCCAGGCTGACTTCGTAGCAAATTCGATCCAGCGCACCGACTTTCTGGTCACTTTGCTCGAGCAGGTAATCGGGTTGGTGTTTGGCCTGATCGCGGTGAACCGCCAGCCGGGGGTGGTGCATTTCGACCACTTCCCCCCCGTCGGGCCCGGCGAAGACCTCACGATCGATCGCCGCGACCCCATGTTGCACTCCGGGGCATCACGCGTGGGCTGACCACGAGAACTCATCCACGGAAGTAATCCGCGCGCTTTCCACGACACCCCGGACAACGGTGGGAATCAACCACCCGTCGTCCGTCGGGCAAAGCGAACCGCCCGTTTGATTGTGGTGAGCGCCCCGGGCGACAGCAGACCGTAGTTGTCGATAGTAACCCCACCGAAGCCAAGCTCGACAGCCCGGGCAACCGTGCTCACCAGCTCCTTGCCGTCCCCTCTTGCGACCAGGGATTCCGGCAGTATGAGTTCGTTCATGCGCCCCCCAGGGCACGGAGCCGAGGGCAGTTCCTCCGGTCCGGTGGCCCGCGTGACCACTGCATCCGGAATGGACCAGTCAAGGCTGTCAGGTTGGTACGAAGGCCCAGCCGTGTGACGAATACGCCCCACCAGCAGCTCGCACGAGCAGGAATCCTTGATCCGCCGCAAGAGTGACGATAGCCCGTCACCCTGCCATCTCGTATAGGCAGTGAGCGGCGGAGCTTCCGCCAGTACCGTATTGAATTCCATCTTGGTGGCCAGGCCGTCGTCAAGGCTCTTTTGCAGTACGGTGAGTGCGCAGCGCTTGGCTGAGGCGATATCGATGTCCGCTGCCGACGCCCCTTGCTGACACGATTCGCAGAAGCACAGGCTAAGAAGCGACGCCTCGGTGTGTCCAACCGCCCCGGAGGGCTGCACGCCCTCACTCCAGGGGTCTGAGCATCCGACCCGGAAACCCACCAGCACCAGGCCGGACAAGGTGTACCCTTGGGAGAGCTCGGACACGAGGCTGCACACGTAGCTTTGTACGTCAGGATTACTCAAACAAACGCAGCTTAGCGATTCCGCGCCGAGAACGTTCTTGCATGCCGTTTGCGGATGACGGCGGGCGAGCAGTCCGGTACTTGCCGCGGAGACCATTGCACGCAGCTTGAACTCTCGATCGCTGCAGCCCTGAGCGATCCGGGAAAGCGGATTCCGCCCCTTAAGCCACGTGGAAACAACCGGTTTACACCGCGTCGTCTCATACAACTCTTGGCCCGGTTGAAAGAACAGACCTCCAAGTGTGCGGAACATCCTTGGCTGGACCTCTCTGACGCGCAACTGGGTCACCCGAGGCACTCCGACCCAAAGCGATAGGCCGGTCACACCCATTTCCCCATGCAGCCGGTCCAGAACCGTCTCCACACCTTCGTCGACGACGTCCCACGGATACGCGCTGATATACGCCTGAAAGGCCATTAGAGTCCTCCTAACATCGCTCGCGGACCGCCCCCCTCTACCCGCGTGTCAAGGGTCAGCCAGCGCGAACCCACCACACACCCGCCGCGGGCCCGTGGTAGTTTAGGCGGATTCCCAAGACCGTCCCAGCCCCGTTTGCGGGGCGGTCCCGCGCAGCGGGCTTCTAGGCCGGCCCTTCAGGACCGGTCAGAGGTTCCCCCGGCATCTGTATGTGCCAGCCCGTTTCAACGGGCTTCCGCAAAGCCCACAAGCCCGTTGACACGGGCTGGCGAGCATAGAGAGGGAGACGAACGGCTTACCGGGCGTAAGCGCCCGGGCTAATAGCCCTTCGGAAAGATCGCCAAAGCGGCCTGGAGAGGCGAAGCCCAGAAACCACCCTTGTGATCAGGCCACACACGGGCCGCCTGAGCGGGCGCTCTGGCATAAGCAACAGAAAACGAGACAATGTTACAAACTTTTGTTAGAAACACGAGGGAAACCGTTGACTTTATGCCGAAAGATTGTGAGAATTAAATGCACCGGGTTACGGAAGAGTTAGTGGCGTAGGACCATATGAAGACCCTTCCGGAGGCGCCCATTGAGGGTATAGGAGAAGAGAGCAATGGCTGAACGGGCCGTTTCGGCGTCCGACCTGCGCGATAAGTCCGCAGAGTTACTCGAGAACGTCGAGCGCGGGAGGGTTTTGATCAGGAAGCACGGCGAGGATCGTGCTTATCTGATCAGTGTGCGGGAGTTGCATGCCCTGGAAGAGACTATTGCGGTGCTGGACAACCAGAAGTTGATGGAAAGTATCCGTCAAGGCTTGGACGACATGGAGGCTGGAAAAGTGCAGGACGCTACCGAGGCCTTTGCTGAGCTTGATGCGGAGTTTCGTGATGAGGAGTGATTTACCGTGTCAAGCGAGCATTACCGCGTCCGTATCGCAGACAGCGCGAAGAGAGACCTCAGGCAGATTGGGAGGAAGTACGGCAGAAACACCTACGAGACCATTCGCGACTTGATTCTGGACCTCGAGTTCGACCCGGGACAAAAGGGCGAACCTCTTCATGGCCGGCTGCATGGCCTACACTCGCGGCACTATTCGCGGTTCAGGATCATCTACCGCATTGAAGGCAAGGAGTTTGTTGTCATTGTCGTAGGTGCCGGCTATCACGAATCGGAGTCTCGCTGGGGAGTCTATCGTTCTCTTGAACGCCTGATCGAGTCGGGGAAGTTAATCATTCAGAACGAGGTGGTGCGTGGCCTGGAAGAAGACTCCGAGTCGTCGGGCGAGCCCTAACCTGCGCGGTTTCCCCGGCGAGCCTTCGCCGCCTTTCGTGCGCTTTCTTTCCGCCGTTGGTTAGTCAGCTTCGTCGCTCGGGGAAGCAAGGACGCTGAGCCAACCGTCTTTGAGCCGGAAGACTACGACAGGATTCTCAAGATAGCATTCGATGAGCCATAGCGAGGCTGAGCGCCGTTTTCTCCAACAACGCCTTGAGGCCATTTGCGCGGGCCTGAAGGAAGGCGTCCGCCGCGAGGTGCGGCGGCTTCGAGAGCTCGGCCTCCCTATCTACGTCGCCGAGAATGGTAAGGTGGTCGACCTTCAGTGCGAACAACCAGCCGAGAGCTACAGAGGCTAGCCTGCCCCCGACCTCGCCGAAAAACTCGCCTTGGAAAGTGGGGGCGCCTCCCTGGGGAGCGTCGTGGCACCTGGTAGCCCGGATAATTCACCGCGGAGCACGCAGATCTCAAAGTGACCGGGGTTCTACGCGCAAACATTCAGTAAACCCGTGGTTGTCTTTGGGGCGGTGCGGGAATTCTGCCGTGGGGGCGGAACACACACCGGCGAGGTCCGTACATGCCGGCATGCTCACGGAAGCTTCCGAGACCCACTGCTGAAGATGGAGCGGGGGGGCGACTGCGGGCTCCCCCAGAATCCCGCGCTATCAAGCAGAGTCCCGTCGCCGATCAGGTTCCCGGTGTGGTCGTGGCTGACGGTAACGCTGGTGGAGCCGAAGTCCTCATCCACGACGATGTTATCCCCGACGTCGTCGGCCATCGTGCTCCCGCCCTGACCGCACTCGGTGTCGTAAGCGATCTTGAGGTTGTCGAAACTGGGACCGATGTGGGCGAGAGGGAGGGGGTACGCCACTGATCCACTTGTGCCCTGACGGAAGACGGGATGTCAAGGGTGCCATGGGCAAACTGTTCTAACCCATGCCGGCTACGATGATCGTGATCCTCGCACTACTCGAGTGGATTCCGGCGACGATTGCAAAGCGGCGCGGCTGCGCCGCCCTGTTTCGCGGCGCGGTCCTGGCGGCGCTTCTGGTGACGGTGATCGTCCATGTTCAACTATCCTACCCCCAGTTCAACGCAAAGGCGTGGTCCGTCGGCGAGGGGCCGGACGCCTTCCGGGCCGATGTGCGCGGCGACGCCGTCAACACGATGCTCGATGAAATCGCCAACCTGGTGCCTCGTGACGCCTCGCTCGCCGTCTTGCCCGAAGGTGTCATGATCAACTACCTCGCCCGCCGGGCCAACCCGACACCCTACATCAACTTCATGCCCCCCGAGCTGATCATGTTTGATGAGGAGCGAATCCTCGATGCGTTTCAGACCCACCCACCCGATTTCGTTATTCCGGTGCATAAGGACACCTCGGAATACGGCGTCCCCTTCTTCGGTCGCGACTGCAGCCGCGATCTGTTCGACTGGATTCGCCGGAGCTACAAACCCATCAGGCTCGTGGGCGCCACACCCCTGCAGGATGATCGGTTCGGCATCCTGCTGCTTGAAGCATCGACGAAGTGACATCGCAGAAGCCCCTGCGGGAGTCGTAGGGCTTATAGACGTAGGGCTCGACAACCGAGCCGCCCAGGTCGGTTGCCGCAAACCAAGGCTCGCGCACCTGTTTCGCGCCGCCGAGCGGCAGCATGATTTCAGAGACTCTCCTCTGTCCAGTGTTATGAAGCAACGAAACAGTCCGGCAACGTCTTCTTATTGATCCTTGCGTTGCCAAAGAAACACCAGTAGTACGCGAAGCACTGGTTTTCTAGGGTCCAGACGCCCCGCCCTGTTTGATTGACTGTACAAGGATCAATGGTTGATAACGAAATGGAGCTGGAGAGCCGGACATGACACTTGCCGTTCTTGGGCACTCTTCTCCAGTGCGCTGCCACACCTCAACTGATGGGTGGCCCCCACGGCCACTACTCCTCAATGGGGGCGTTTTTAGGATTGCGAATCCGTTATCGTGGGTTCGAATCCCACCGCCGCCTGTTCGTCACGCGCACCACAGGTACGGACCGGCAGGTGTGCGAAAGGGGCACGCCCCCCGGGTGGTTCCGCCCGGGAGCGGGAGCCGGCCATTCTCCCATCGAGGTAAAACGCCGTGGTTGAATTGCGCCACACGTGGCAGACCGGGTCGCCGGAACGCCTCACCCCATCGTCAGCCGGAATGTCGGGCGGAGCCCGACCTACGAACTTTATCTTCGGGCAGCGTCTGGCCGACCATGCACTTGAGGTTCTCGAACTGCTGGTGGAAGCAGCCTATACCCGGGATAAGACGGAGCTGCCGGGCCGGGCGAATCGGCAGACTGAGGTCTTGCGCCGGCTGGTTCGTTTGGCCAAAGACCGTAAGCGGGTGCCCCCTTCTCTGAAGCTGGGAGCTGGATCATACGACTGGGTCCGCAGGCGGCGTGTGGATCATCGTTTCCCCCATGTCGAAACAACGTGGGCCACCCCGACGGTGCACGGACAAGCAGAGCTTGTCCGTGGCACCCGGGCGGGGTGGTCGGGTGCTCGACCGGGGCGAAATAAACCGGGCTGACAAGCGGGGGATTCTTGATATGATGCTGCCATCATGATCAAGTCGCTTGGTCAGGAGTGCCTCTCTTCGGGGCTGCTTGCGCAGGACGATGCCGTGGTTGTGGGCGTCTCGGGCGGCCCGGACTCGACCGCCCTGCTGCATCTGCTTCTGGGTCTCAACCGGGATCTTGGCTGGCGGCTGCGGCTGCACATCGCCCATCTTAACCATGGCCTGCGGGAGGACGAGGCGGAGAAAGACGCAGCCTTCGTGCGTGCGGCAGCGGACAGCCTGTCGATCCCCTGCACGATCGACAAACGTGACGTCGCCAAGGTGGCAAGCGAGGAAACCGGCGGGGTCGAGGAGATCGGCCGGCGGGAACGGTACCTGTTCTTCGAGCGCGTCTGTCTGAAGGTGGGCGCCCGGATCGTAGCCGTCGGGCATCACGCCGACGACAATGCCGAGACCATTTTGCATCGCATCCTTCGCGGGACCGGGCTGCGCGGGCTTGCGGGCATCCCGCGAAGCCGCCCGCTCGCTCCCGAGAGCGACACGAAGATCATTCGGCCGCTGCTGGGCATTACCCGAAAAGCCCTGCGCGCGTACCTTGCGGACGAGGGTATCGCCTTCCGCGAGGACCGGACCAACGCCTCGAACGAGCCGATGCGCAACCGGTTGCGGAACATCGTCCTCCCGCAGATTGAGGCGGAGGTGAACCCCCAGGTCCGCGAGGCCCTCACCCGCCTGGGAGAGCAGGCCCAGTGGCTCCAGGAATACCTGCTGGAAACCGTGCAGCGCACGTTCGAGACTCTCATCATTTCCCGCACGGACCAGAACCTGGTGCTCAACGCCGACGCTCTGTCGCGCAAGAGCCGGATCGTTCAGACCGAGCTGGTCCGCCTGGCGTACCGGTCGTTCGGCCTGGGCGAGCAGGACCTCTCCTTCTCCCACCTGGTTTCGAGCCTGGAGCTGATCGCCGATCCGGGCAGCGGCAGGCAGACCCAGCTTCCCGGGGGGATGACCATCGAGAAACGGTATCATCAGCTCATCTTCTCGTTTCCGTCGGATAAGCCGCGAGAGACCATTGCCTCGGAGATCGCGGTTCATCTTCCGGGGGAGACCGTGTTGCCGATCCGCCGGCTGGCGATTGAGTGCAGGATAGAAGAGGTCACTGCGGGGGACATTCCCGGCCTGCGCCGGGCCGGCTCTGAAATGGAGGAGTCGGTGGACTTCGAGGCGGTCCACCCTCCGCTGGTGGTGCGTCCCCGCCGGCCGGGTGATCGCTTCGTCCCTCTTGGGGCCCCGGGCTCGAAGAAGCTGTCGGATTTTCTGATCGACGCCAAGGTCGACCCCGGGCAGCGCCGCCGGGTGGCGGTCCTGTGCGACCAGCTCGGGCCCATCTGGGTGATCGGGCATCGTCTGGATGATCGGGTCAAGCTTACCGAGCTGACCCGTCGGATCCTGCGTTTGCGGGCCTGGCCGCTCGAACGGTGACAGGATCCGCCATGGTCCAGAGGCAATCGCAGAGTGGCGCGGGGACCGGGTCAAAGCGGTTGTCCGCAGGTCTCTTACTGGGCGTGTTTGCGGTGGCCCTGCTGGTCCGGGCGGGGTGGGGTTCGCTGCAACTGGTCCGGGCCAACGACCCGTCTTCACTTCAGTTCCCGGACGAGCAGCAGTATTGGGAGATGGCTGAGTTGCTGCGCGGGGGCGAAGGCCTGAAAGACGAACTCGGGTTTCGGGCGACGCGGATGCCGCTCTATCCGGCTGCTTTGTCTTTGTTTGCAGCCAAACCCGGCGGCGTTATCGGGGCGAAGGCGTGCCAGTGGGCAGCCGGGGCGCTCGTCGCGGTCTTGACCGCGGGCCTCGCTGCGACGTTGATTGATGGGAGGGTCGGATTGGCAGCCGGGTTGCTTGTCGCGCTCGATCCGTTTTTGGTGTTCTTTTCGTCTCTGCTGCTTACTGAGACCGCGTTCATGGTTGCACTGCTCGCCCTGTGGTGGCTCCTGTGGCGGGTGGCGAGCGCCCCCCAAAGGGTTCAACCGTGGCGGCGATGGTTTGCGGTGGGCATCGCAGGTGCTTTTTGCGTGTACCTGCGCGAATCGAGCCTGGGGCTCCTGCTCGTCGCTCTGTGTTTCGTCGCGGCGCTGCGGCGTTTTGAACTTCGGACCATTGTCGGGGCGGCGATTGCCGTCGGTATGATCGGGGCGGCTTTGATCCCCTGGGGCGCGCGCAATCGCAACGTCACCGGGGACTGGTGCTGGCTGACCCACCGGGCGGGTATCTCGCTGTACGACGGCGTGGGCCCGCAGGCGTCGGGAGCCAGCGATCTGGGTGAGATAAAGCAGATGCCCGCCGTCGCGGGTCTAAGCGAAGTCGAGTGGAACCGTTACTTCCTGCACGAGTCGTTCGCCGCCATGAAGGAGAACCCCAGGCGCATTGTCCGGCTCGCGCTGGTCAAGATCGCCCGGACGTGGAATCCACTGCCCAACGTGGTGACTGAGCAGTCTGCCCTGGTGCGGGTGGTCTCGGCTTCCTGGACGGTTCCGACCTTCGCATTCGCCATCGCCGGAGCTGTTCTATTGGCTGTGCGGAACGGGCCCGGCGGCGGGCGGACGGTGCTGTTCCTTCTCCTGCCGGCGTTGTATTTTACGGCGTTGCACAGTGTGTTCGTGGGCAGCGTTCGATATCGGCTTCCAGCCATTCCGATGATCGAGATGCTCGCTGCGGTCGCCCTGGTCGCGCTGATCGGCCGTGTACGGGAGCGTCGCTCAACTGAACGGTCGCGGGTGGGTTTTGGCCCACGCCGTCGCTAACCACGTCCGCCACGGGGGGCGGACGCTACGTGGAGCCGTGCCGTTGTCACCTGAAACCCAGCAGACCATTCCAACAAAGCCCCGCCGCAAATGGCGGCGTCGCGCCGTGGTCCTTTTCGTTTTGGCCGCCGTCGCCACAGGTGGCGGGCTGGTCTATCGCCACTATACCGATTCCGTGCGCATCCGCAGGGTTGCCGAAGCGTACCTACAGGAACATCTCCGGGAGCTCGGCCGGGTTACGGTCGGTTCCGCCCGGTTTTCCTGGCTGGAGGGCATTCGTTTGAAGGACGTACGGATCACGGAGGCTCCCCCCGCAACGGGCCCGCCCGGCGATCACACTTCCAATGTTGTGTTCTCCTGCCCGGAAGCTCAGATCACCCTGGACCCCCTGTCCATCCTGGTCGGCAAGTTGAGCATCAAATCGATCGTGGCCGTCGAACCGACGTGCTCGATAGTGCGCGACAATTCCGACGGAACCACCAACCTGGCCGCACTCCTGCGGGAGTTGAGCCTGGCGGATCGAGGAGAGGGACCTGTGTCGCTCCCCACGATCGAACTCACCCGGGCACGCGTGCGGGTTGTTACGCGCGATCGCGGCGCCGACCGCATTGTGGATGAACTCGTCCTGACGCTGCGTGGCCGGCACCTTGCTGACAACAACCGCTTCTATGACGTGGTCTGGCAGTGCGACGGGGACCGGACGGCCCAGGGGCATTCCCATATCGACATGGAATCCGGCACGATCCACAACGTTGAGGGCGGTCTGCCCTGGATGTCGATCGAGGCGGTCATGATCGCCATCAACGCCAGGTACGAACAGGCCGGGACCTTGCTGGACCTGCTCGGGCTGCACGGATCCGTGCGGGCGGTCGACTATAACCTGGGCAACGGGTCGGGCGAAGGCGAGGCTCGCTCGGCCACCATCGATCTGAAAAACGCCTTCCTGTCCATTCCGATTGACGAGGGGGAGCGAAGCCTCTCGGCCCACCAGCGGTACCTGCGATTCAACGAGGTGTACGGCACCATCCGGCTGACCGCTGGGGACGTCCACTACGCGGAGTTCACCGCCCTCTTCCACGGAAGCCGGTGCCGCGTCACCGCGGAAATACGCGGCGGAGTGGACAAGCTTCTGACTCTTGATGACCTGGGCTTTGGCGTATCCCTGTCAATTGAGAGGCTCGAGCTTCCGCAGGTGGATCCCGACCGCCGGCCTGCAGAGTATCGCTTCATCAATCGCTGGCCCAAACTGGTCAAGTTCTACCGCGACTATGACCCCACCGGGCCCGTCGATCTCGAACTGACCGCGAACAAGGAGGCCGGGGCAGACAAACCGATTGTGGTAGAGCGCGCCTTGCTTACCCCCCGGGGGGGCAGCGCCTCGTGTCGCTGGTTCCCCTATCGCCTGCACGGTCTCAGCGGAGCAGTCGAGTACACTAAGAGCGGCGTCTTCCTTCGAGGGCTGAGCGGCAATCACGGAGAGGGCGTGGTCCGCGTAGACGGTGAGTTTGCCGCGCCAAAGCGCTGCGCCCCAGGGAAACTGCACATAACCGGGGAGGCCATTCCCATCGATGCGGAGCTGTATGACGGCTGCCCGGAGCAATACGGAAAGATAGCTGATCTGCTGGATCTACACGGTGCCCTCGACGTGGAGTTGGTGCTCGTGCGACCTCCCTGCCAAAACGGTGAGCCGGGGAAATGGCGGCGTCAGGGTACGTTGTCCTTTGACAGCTTGTCAGCCCGGTATGTGGGCTTCCCCTACCAGGTTGAGCGGCTTGCCGGAAAGCTGATATTCGACGGAGAACATCTGGAAGTGCTCAACGTGCGGGGTAGATCGGGGGAGGCCACCCTTGGCGTTGAGGGCAGGATGACGCTCGGGGTTGGCGGCATCGGGAGTCTTGATCTGCAAGTTCGCGGCGAGGATTTCGCGTTCGATGACCGCTTGCCGGCTGGGCTTCCGCCGGATATTGAGAGGCAGGTCGCGGCTTTTCATCCAGCCGGGCGATTCGCGTTTCAGACATCTCTCAGGTCGGATGGCGCTACTGGAGAAACCACCCACGCGTCGTCCATTACCTTGCATGGCGTGACGATCCGGCATGAAGCGCTCCCCGTAACCGTGAACGATGTTGAGGGGACCATTGACCTCGATGCTGAGCGGATCGTGGTGGGTGAGATCACCGGGCGGTACAACGGAGCCGATGTTTCCGCCCGGGGGTACATCCACCACTCCGGCAGTGCCGGCGGGATGGAGCTGTCGATTAGCTGCAAAGACTTGCAGATTGACGCAGACCTGAAAGCCGCCCTGCCCGCGCCGATAAGCGAAGTGCTTGCCACCTGGCGGGTCGACGGCCCCATCGACTCCACTACCGTGCTGAGGGGCGATCAGATCGGACCGACGGATTCCCTGGCTTTCGAGACGACGGTACGGCTTGCGGGGGTAACGGTTGAGCATTCGCACTTTCCGCTTCCCTTCGAGGATGTATACGGCGAAATCAGCTTCGATGGAGCCGGTTCCCAAGCAAGAGGCATTGCAGCCCGGTACGGCTCGGCCCGGATCCACCTTGACTTTGACACCCGGACCAAACCGGGCGGCGAATCCGGGACCATCAGCCTGACGGCGAAGGGTCTCGTGCTCGATCCGGCGGTGCGTGACCTGCTGCCTGAGCGGCTCCGGGCTTCGTGGGATGAGCTGGGGCCCACGGGGGTGATCGACCTGCGGCTCATGCCTCTTCGTTACCACCCATCCAGTCGGGATAAATCGCCCGTCTGGTCGATCGACGCTCAGCTCGATCTGCACGACGTTGCCCTACAGAAGCTGCTCGACATCGAGGCGATGAACGGAACGCTCGCTGGGGCGGGCTCCCTGCGGGATCGGCTTGGGGGCACGTCGCTGTCCGGGGTGGTTAACCTGTCAACGCTCGATCTGCTCAGCCGGCGGCTCAGCGACCTCGAGGGCTCGTGGTCATATTTGCACACCGCCGAGGGGGCGGGCCGATTCGCTCTCGCGCCGATCCGCGGCCTCATCTACGAAGGCCAACTGACCGCCGAGGTCGAACTCATGCTCACCGAGACGCGACGGTCCGGGAGCGCCCCAGCGACTTACACCGTGTCGACCACCGTTTCGGGCATGCAAATCGACCAGTTCGTCAACGCCGGCCGATCGCCGCTGGTCGATAGCGAAGAGCCCGTCCAGGCCCGGGGGCTGGCGGATGTCCACATGGACGTGTACGGCACGGTCGGCAGCCCGTCATCCAGGCAGGGTCGCGGGCGGGTCGAAGTCCGCCAGGGACGCATTTATCGCCTGCCGATCATTCTGGCGATCCTGAACTTTCTGAACCTCTCGGTCCCGGACCAGGGTGTGGGACCGGCTTCCAGCCGGTCGGACGCTTTCAGCGAGGCGGAGGCCGACTTCTTCATTATCGGAAACCAGGCGGAGTTGAAGAACATCCTCCTTCGCGGCTCCGTGCTGGCCCTGGCGGGACATGGGACGATGTCGCTGCCGGACCGCGGAGTCGATCTGCACCTGGCCTACAGCAACCCCCGCGGCTGGCCGGCCGTGCCGGTCATCGATGACCTGATCAAGGAGTTGGTCGAGTTGCACGTAACCGGCCCACTCTCGCAGCCGACCGTAAGATTGAGGCCGCTTAGAGGCCTCGAAGAGGAGTTCCGGCGTCTGTTCCAAAAGCGCAAACCCAAGAGGATACAAGCCGAAGAACCGTGAGAGAATTACGAATTACGAATTACGAATTACGAATTACCAGTTACCAGTTACCAGTTACGAGTTACGAGTTACGAGTTACGAGTTACGAGTTACGAGTTACGAGTTAGGGATTACGAGTTAGCAAACCCAATCGGCACGTAGCATGACCAAGATTCCCGGCAACGACATCGCCGATCAATCCGCAATCCGCAATTCGCAATCCGCAATTCGCAAACCGCAATCCACAATCCACAATTCGCAATCCGCAACGTGCGGACCGTTACCGATCGTGCGCTGCATCGCCGGGGGGGTTTTGATGGGGCTGGCCAATCTGGTTCCCGGTGTCTCCGGCGGAACCATGATCCTGGTTGTAGGGCTGTACGAGGAGTTCATCGGCAGCATCGCCGACATAACTCGTTTGCGGTTCACCAGGCGCGGGGTCATCTTCCTGGGAATCGTGGGGTGCACGGCCTTTGCGGCGATAAGCACGCTGGCGGGTACGCTGAGCCGGGCGGTGACCCTGCATGAGAGCGCGATGTTCTCGCTGTTCATCGGCATGACTCTTGGCGGCGTACCCCTGCTGCTGGGCATGTTGAAGAAGACGACCCCGTCGAGTGTGATCGGCATCATTCTCGGCCTGGCAATCATGCTGGTTATCGCCTTCACCAGGGACGAGCCTCAAAACAAAGCCGCTATAAAGGAGGCAGTCGCCGCCGGCAGTTTCGTCGTTACGCCCAGTTATCTCAAAGACGTTGTGGGCGGGGCCCTGGGGATGTCCGCCATGGTCCTGCCCGGAATCTCCGGGGCGTACATGCTGCTCTTGCTGGGCCGCTACGAGACCATCCTCGCAGCGGTCGCCGAGGCGAAGGATTACGCCGTGTCCTTCGGACGCCAAGGCGATCCCGCGGAGTTTATGGGCGTGGTCATTCCTGTAGGCCTCGGGGCTGTGCTCAGCCTAGTCGTCCTCAGCAACCTCTTGAAGTGGATGCTTCGCCGCTACCAGCAAGCGACCCTCGGTATGCTGCTGGGAATCCTGCTCGGGTCGGTGGTTGGAATCTGGCCGTTTCACGAAGCCAGCCACGCTGTGGACTACGTCACCGGCGCGGCCCTGGCCGGGGGGGGGTTCGCTGCGACTTTCCTACTGTCGCGGATAAACTCAGACCGGCGAATAGCGAATAGCGAATAGGGCGCTCCTTTTCGTTCGGGCGTAATTCGTAATTCGTAATTCGTAACTCGTAATTCGTAATTCTTCCGCTATCCGCCCTTGGCGTCGTCGGTGAAGCTCACCTTGGGAACGGCCTTGGCCTCTTCGGAAACCTCGAAGTACTCCGCCTGCTCCACGCCAGCAAGGGATGCATAGAGTCGACCCAGTAACTTGCGCGTGAACGTATTGACCCGGGTGACCGCGTCATTGTATCGTTTGCGTTCGACGCTCAGACGGTTTTCCGTACCCTCGATCGAATCCTGGAGCTTGAGAAACGACTCGTTGGATCTCAACTGCGGATAGTTCTCGCTGAAGACCAGAAGCCGGCTTAGCGCGGAAGTCAGCCCCCCCGCTGCCTGGGCCTTGTCCGCAGTTGTCCCGGTTGATTGCGCTTGGAAGTAGGACTTCCGCGCGGCCGCAAGACCCAGAAAGACCTTGTCCTCGTGCCCGGCAACCCCTTTGACGGTTTCCACGAGGTTGGGTAGCAGATCGAACCGCCTCTGCAACTGGTTTTCAACCTGGGCCCAGGCGTTGTTGACCCCTTCATCGAGGGTGACGGCCTTGTTGTACCCGCTATACACGCAGCCGCCGACGATGACCAGAGCGAAGACAATCGCAACCAGCATGATGATCAGAACTTTTAGAACACTCATCGAGCCACCTCACTACATCGAATAGCGAATCAAACGTCGAAACGTCGACACCTCATCCTCTGGACTCTTCGACTCTTCGACTTTTTTACTTCTTGACGCTTGGACGTTTTGACGTTCAGACGTTTTGACGTTTTGACCTTTCTACCAACTGGCACCGCCGCCGCCGCCGCCGAACCCCCCGCCGCCGCCGAAGGAGCCTCCGCCAAAGCCTCCGCCGAATCCGCCGCCGCCAAAGCCTCCGCCGAACCCGCCGCCCCAGTGGGAGCGTCGCCCGCCCAGCATGCTGCCCATCATGCCTCCCAAGAGCATGCCCTGTAAGAGTCCTCCGCCGCCCCAGCGCCCGTAGTGCCGTCTCCGCCGCGACATCGACGACATGATCACCAGAAACATGATCAGCGGCAGGATACTCCCGCCGCAAACGAAGCCGCCCGGGGGACCCCCGGTTCCACGGTGGCGAAACGCCGGGATGCCGGTCAACTTGACATTCGCGTCATCCGCGACCTTATTCGCCACCGCGACCGCCAGGAACAGTGCACCTTCCGCGTACCGGCCTCGTTTGAAGTACGTGTCAACGACCCCGCGCGACAACGCGCCACACCAGGAGTCGGGCAGGAGCCCCTCGAGGCCGTAACCGGTGTGGATCCGCACGTCGCCCTTCTGATCGGGGCTTTTGGGTATCACCACGATCAGGGCGCCGTTGCCCTTGCCTTTTTTCCCGAGCTTCCATAGCACCGCATGGCGAAAGCCGAACTGAAAGGGCTCTTCACCTTCGGTGGTGGGAGCGGTAAGCACCTTGACCTGGGCGGTCGTCTTCTGCTCTAGATCACGCAGCCAACCCTCTAGTCGGACTTCAACGCTGTCGTCGATGATCCCGGCGCGGTCGACGACGTAGGTTCCGGGGTCCTGGATCGTGACCTGGGCGTGAAGGTCGGCAACCCCGACAAGTATCGCCAGGCAGACGGCAGCGGCCGGCGTGAACCTACCAGGCATCGGCGATCTCCCCCAGAGCCTCGACGTCACGGTAGAGAGCCTGGAACGCGTCCCAGCCGTGCTCACCGCCCGGATCGAGTGCGGTGCTCACACCCGGCAACTTGCGGTCGATGATCTTCTCCACCTCGGTCACCACCTGACCGCCCGATTGGGCTTGTCGTTGACCCTTGATCCACAACATCCCGCGCAGGGTCCGGACCAATCCTTCACCGACATCAGTCTCCAACGCGCTTATGACCTTATCACGTCCCGCCGCCGCCAGCAGCCCCTTACGCAGCCCGATGAGGATGGTCTTGAGTTCCCGCTCACACTGGAGCCGAACGTGTGCTTCTTCGAACTTGAGATCACCGAAGAACTCCTCGCCGAAGATCGTCAAGTGCATCTGATGGATCTCGATCAGCTCCAGGGCAAACGTGTCGAGGGACGCACTAATGTACTTCGGCGTCATGACCAAAGGTGCCGAGATGTTCCTCCGCCCGAGGGCGACCCCGTGGTGGGAAAGGCGCCGCAGCATCGAGAGATCGACATTGTCGAGAACCAGCACGCTCCGGGCGGTATGCCGGGCCGGGTCGAAAGAGCCCGCGGCGATCGCCCCGAACAGGGTGAGTGCTTTTGCACTCGGACCTGCCAGCTCGCGCACCAGCGAGGCATAAGCTCGGATCGGCTCACGCATCGGTTCGGTAACACGAGCCAGCCCGGTCAGTTCGTCTGCCATATTGAACGCTCCTTCGCTGCCGATAGCGAATGGCGAAAGACCTCAGCCACTCAGTCCGCTATTCTGAATTCGTCATGAGCCGGTCCGAATTCACTATTGTCCGTTCGACATTCTGATTCTGTCAGTCTGCCCATCCTATACTCCCGATCGGGCACGTCCACCGCCGGGGAAACCGAAGGTATCGGACCCCGGGGCGAGCCGCGTCACCCCGGCGGCTATTGCCTCACTCCGACGGCCGCTTGGGACGATGAATGAGAGAAGGGTGAGCACCACCCACAAGAGTCAATTTGGTGGGCGTTGCTCACCCCACTGGCTGGCGTATCACGATCGAACAGACGCTTCCAGCGGGGCAGACCCACTAGGAGAATCCGCGTGCCCGAGCGTAAGCCTTATCCAGTCCTCATCGTCGACGACGATCCGATGGCCCTGGCGTTGCTCGAGAAGCACCTCACCGCGGCGGGCCATGAGGTCTGGGCCGCATCGAACGGCGCTGAGGCGATGCGGACGCTTCTCATCAAGGGTATCCCCGTCATCATCACCGATTGGATGATGCCGGAGATGGATGGTCTGGAGCTGTGCCGGGCGATCCGGGCACATGAGGGCATCCGCTACGCCTACGTGATCATAGTCACCGCCCATACAGATCGGGATCGGGTTGTCGAGGCGTTTGAGGCCGGGGCGGACGACTACCTCTCCAAACCGCTCAACCGGAGGGAACTCCTCGCCCGCTTGCAGGCCGGTGAACGAATCATCGGGCTACAGCGGGATCTGGACAGCCGAAACCTCGAGGTCCATCGTTCGAACGCGGAAATGGCCATTGCCAATATCCGACTGGCCGAGGCAAACCAGAAGCTGGATCTAATGGCCACGCACGACGAGTTGACCGGCCTGATCAATCGCCGTGAGGCGATGCATCGCCTGGAGGAGTGGTGGGCGGCGTCGGAGCGGCACGAGGATCCGCTGGCGTGCATCACGCTGGATCTTGACCACTTCAAGAGCTGTAACGACGTGTACGGCCACGCCGTCGGCGATGTTGTGTTGAAAGCGACCGCCGAAGTCTTGCGATCAGCAGTTCGAACGGATGAGTGCATCGCCCGGATTGGCGGGGAGGAGTTCTTGGCCATCTGCCCGCGATCGACCGAGGCGATGGCCGCGACCGCCGCGGAGAGGCTGCGTAAGGTCGTTGAGGCCAATGTGGTCAAGTCCGACAACCTGGAGGTGCGGGTGACGATCAGCCTGGGTGTGGCCCAGCGCATGCCGGAAATGAAAAGACCGGATGATCTGCTGCGGGCAGCCGACGCAGCACTATACGCCGCAAAGGACAAAGGGAGAAACAGGGTTTGCCTCGCCAGCACCCACAAGGAAGAGGCGTTCGTCGAGCAGGAGACGATTGCCCTGCTTGCGGACCCGAAGCCGTCACCGTTTGCTGCTGAAGGCGGAGACTCGCCGGGCAGAATCCTGGTCGTCGATGACGATGGGGCCACTCGGGCGCTGTGCAGAAAGCTACTGGAACGCGAAGGGTATCAGGTCATCGAAGCCGATGACGGCGTGGAAGCCCTGGAGCGAGTCCGGCTTGACGGGCCCGAGGTCATCGTCATGGACTCCCAGATGCCCGATATGGACGGTCTGGAGTGTACCCGGCATCTCAAGGAGGATCCAGATACGAAAGGTATACCGGTGATCATGGCCAGCGCCCGGACGGACGCCACGGACGTCGTCGCCGGCCTTGCGAGCGGAGCCGACGAGTACCTGACAAAACCGCTCGATCCCAGAGAGTTTCTCCTCCGGGTCGGGTCAATGCATCGGCTGTATCGCCACCAGTTGGAACTTCTAAAGGGCAACGAGGTGCGCGGCGAGCTGAGCCGGGCGATGACGCTTCTTTCGGATCTGTCGGGCCAACTGGCGGCGGCGGAGACTCTCGAGAGGGTCTTGGAAGAAGCGACGGCCACCGCCGCCGAGCTGACCTGCTGCCGGTGCGTTTCCATCTTGTTGCCCGATGCCGACGGAAGGTTCCTGACCGTCGGACACTCGATCGGGATCGATCCGGCGCTGGCCTCCGGCATTCACGTCGGGGTCGGTGAGGCCACCGCTGGAAGGGTCTTTCAGACAGCGGGGGTGGTCGTGGTCAACACCGCGGAGGAGGCGTCGCCCGAGCGAGGCGAGTGCGATTCCCAGCTCTTTTTCGGCCACCCTCGGCTCTCCCAGGCGCTGGTAGCCTCGGAACAAGTGGTTGGCGTTTTGAACGTTTCCGATCGGCAGAGCGGGCTGCCGTTCAAGCCGCTTGACCAGGAGTGCATCGCCCTGGTGGCGAACGTCACCGCGTCGGCCGTTGAGGAGTTCCTGACTCGTCGGGCGCGAGATCAGGCCCGTGACTCGATCGTCATCGCTCTGGCCAAGCTCGCGGAGTGCCGCGACACGGACACCGGGAAGCACGTCGATCGCGTGACGCGGTTCTCCGTTCTTTTGGGACAGGAATTGCAATCGCATAAACGGCACCGGGCGGTCATCACCGACAGGTTCCTCAGCGATCTCGAGCGGGCCGTGCCCCTGCATGACATCGGCAAGGTCTCCGTTCCCGATCACATCCTTCTCAAGCCCGGGCCGCTTACCGAGGAGGAGACCGCCCTGATGCGGACTCACGCCGCAAAGGGGGCCGCAACCATCCGATCCGTGCTGCAGCATGGCCCGGATGCGACCTTTCTCGTAATGGCTGAAGAGATCGCCCTCGGCCATCACGAATGGTACAACGGAGAAGGGTATCCGCAAGGCCACCACGGGGATGCCATCCCGCCAAGCGCTCGGATCGTCGCCGTGGCCGATGTCTACGACGCCCTGACGACTCAACGGGTGTACAAGGACGCAATCCCCCATGATCGGGCGATCGAAATCATCTCGGAGTCAGCCGGCGTTCAGTTCGATCCGGACGTCACCGCCGCGCTGGAAGCGCGGGAGAGCGACTTCGCCCGGCTGGCGATCGAGCTTGCGGACTCCCCCCCTCCCCGGAGCGTGCGTTCGACGAAAGCGCTTTTGGCATAGCAGTAGTCAAGCGAGTCGCTCACGCCACCGGCTATGATTTCGCGCCTGCGGGCGACGTATGCCTCCCTCAAAACCGGATCGCCGCGCAGACGGTCGCGAAATGCAAGCAGCTCGGCCGCTTCGGGGGCGGTCGCGGAAACGACGTGAGCGTGCAGGCGAAACGTTCGGCCGTCGCACTTCAACGCCCCCACACGCATCGGTCTATCCTCGGGGAAGGGGTCGGGCCCCGTCTGACGCTGGAAACCGAGCTCGTCGAGTAGAGCGCGGGTGCAGGCAAGCTGCCCGGCCGCGTACAGTATGGCCAAATCGACGATTCCCTTGCCGGCGCAGCCCGGAACCGCGGTGCTGCCGACGTGTTCGACCCTTAGCGACGGCATGCGAACCCGGAGGGCGGCGGCAACGAGCCCCGCGACCTGAGCCGCTTTTGGGTTGTGTTCTTCGAAGCCGGCGGGAAGGCTCTCATAGGGCTCGATACTCAACTTGTGCGGTTGCGGCGTGGGTCTCATATCAGCCCGCATAGCCTACCAGGGCGGGAGCGTACTTGGCGGCGAGATGAACGATGACGCAGGTGTACAGGCCGGCAACAAGATCGTCGCCCACGACCCCCCACCCGCCGGGTACGTGCTTCTCGATCCAGTTGGCGGGGGGAACCTTGGAAACGTCTATGGCTCGTTCGAGCACGAAGGCGAGCACGGCGATCTTCCACGTGAAAGACAGGAAGGCAACCGCGACCAGAAAACCGGCTAGCTCATCCCAGACCAGCTTGTTGCTGTCCTTCTCGCCGAGTATGCGATCACCGACGTCATGGAGCCAGATCGATGCGGCGATAAAGGCGAGCGTCACCAGGATGTACACGATCTCGTGCCACTGGTGCATGAGATAGAAGAGGGGGATCCCCACAACCGCAACCGTCACGGTACCGGAAGCGGGGAGCGGGCCGAGCGGGCCGAGAGATCCGACAAGCAGCAGGGCCCGCTGTGAGCGTGTGATTCGCTTCATCACACCGCACATAGTCGCATCATCAAGCGCAGCGTGCAAATCGGGCGGACGAACAAGAAACGGCGAATGGCGAATGGCGAATGGCGAACTAAGGCGCGCTCTTCTTTCGCCATTCGCCATTCGCCATTCGCAATTCCGTTGGTAACGCTATGGTAACAAAGGGCTTAGCTGTTGATTAGGTCTGTCGATATGCCGTATAAAGGTCTGATCTGGCGGCACGACGGTGGTGAGGCCGGCCTGTCCGAGAAGGGGTCTTAAACGCTCTCTGCCCTTGTGCCAAAGCATGACATTGCGGGGCCTTGAGAAGTCTCCGCCAACTTTCAGAGAGGGAATCAGAGTGATGAGAAGAAAGAGTTCGGAAAGAAAGGTGGGTGTGCTCCCATCCGGCGGTCCTGGGCGGTTGTTGGCCGGTTCGCCGCGGCATCGCCGGCTGACGGCGGCGGTGTTGGCGGGAGTGGTCGCCGCCGCGTGGCCGGCGCTCGGCTTGGCGTTCCAGGCGGCGAAGCCGAAGTCCAAAGAGGACGTTCGCCCCGTGGCCAAGCAGCCGGGAACCGACAAACAAATCCCAAAGACGCGAGCGAAGGCCGGCGAAAAGCAGGGCAAGAGCCTCATCCCGGAGGGGGCCAAGCCGGTGATCTTCGCGGCTGACCCCGTGTATGACTTCGGAGTCCAGTGGGTCGGTCCGACCCTCAAGCACGCCTTCAAACTGGAGAACAAGGGAGACGCGGTGCTCAATATCACCAAAGTCCGTCCAGGGTGTGGGTGCACCATCGCGGGCACGTATCCCAAGTCGCTCGCCCCCGGGGAGTCCGGCGAGTTTCCGTTTTCGCTCAACAGCAAGAAGCTGCGCGGGAAGTACAAAAAATCCATCACGATCACCTCCAACGATCCCGTCAACCCGACTTTCAAGCTCACCCTCAACGGGGAGGTGAAGCGGTACGTGGATGTGAAGCCGACCACCGCCAACTTCGGCAGAGTCGCCGGGGACGAAGAGCATGAGCGCGTGCTCACCATCCAGAACAACACGGAGTCTCCGTTGGAGATAACCCTGCCCAAGATCGGGGAGACAATGAAGTTCGCGTTCGAGTTAAAAGAGACCGTGCCCGGGAAGACTTTCGAGCTTCGCATTCGCACCAAGCCGCCGCACAAAGCGGGAACGCTCAGGGACACGCTTGTACTGAGCACGAACATCGCAGAACAAAAGACGGTCGAGGTCCGAGTCTTCGCCACCATCCCTGAGCGGCTGGACGTTCAGCCCAGGGCGATAAACATCGTCAAGCCCCGGTCCAAAACGGTGGGGAAAACAGGCCAGCAGCCCCTTAAGCGCGTGTTGCGCTTCACCAACTACGGCAAGGCACCGGTCGAGCTGATCGAGGGGACCGTTGATCACCCGGACGTGACCGTGACGATCACCGAAAACAAGAAGGGAAAGAAATACAGCATTCAGGTGCAGATGCCGCCCGACTTCGACCCGCCGCCGAAGGGATACACCCTTACGCTGAAAACGACGGACAAGGAAATTCCGGAGCTCACCATACCCATTCGTAAGCCGCCGGGGCGCACCGCTAAAAGAGAGCCCAGACCGGCGGAGAAAATGGTCGGCAAGGAAGCACCGACGTTCGAGCTGACCACCACCAGCGGAAAGAAGCTTACCAGCGCGGACCTGAAGGACACGATCACGGTTCTTGACTTCTTCGCCCCGAACTGCCCGCACTGCAAGAAGCAGATCCCCAAGATCGAAAGGATCCGCAAAGAGTACGAGGAGAAAGGCGTCCGGTTCATCCTCGTCAGCCAGACCATGCGGAAGAAACGCTTCACCGAGGAGCAGGTCACCGACATAACCAAGCAGATCGGCTCGCACGTGGAACTAGCTATGGATCCCGACAACAAGGTGGGGCCGCTGTTCAAGGCGACCAGCTACCCGACGCTGGTCATGATCGGTAAGAGCGGGAAAATCGACGCGGTCAGCGTCGGCAACGCTGCGAACCTCGAGAACCGCATGAAGAAGCAACTGGACGCGATGCTCGCCGGCAAGCCGGTGCCGCAGTTCACCGCTTCGGCGCGCAGGAAGCCAAGGACCAAGCCGGCCCTCGAGCTGGTCGGCAAAGCGGCGCCCGCCTTCGAGATCCAGACGCTGGCCGGCAAGGTCGTGTCCAACAGCGACCTCGCCAAGCACTCCGCGACGGTTCTGAACTTCGTCGCCCCAAACTGCGGGTTCTGCAAGAAGCAGGTGCCCAACGTCGAGAAGGTCCGCAAGGAATACGAGGCCAAGGGTGTGAGGTTCGTCAACGTCATGCAGAAGATGAGGAAGGAGTACACCCAAGAGGCGGCAGTGGACGTCTTCAAGGGAATCGGCTCCCACATTGAGCTCGCCAACGATATGAAGACCAACAAGGTCGGCAAGAGCTTCAAGGCGACAAGCTTCCCCACGATGGTCCTGGTGGGCAAGAACGGAACCGTCGAGGCCGTCAACATCGGGGCGAAAAAGGACCTCGAGAAGACGCTGAGAAGCCAGCTCGATACGCTTATCGCCGGTAAGTCGCTGGTCAAGGCCGGCAAGACAGCCCAGCCCAGCCCGGTCGCGATTAAGCAGATCAGGCTCGCACCGAGCGCCGGGGCGGCGAAGAATCCGTAACCTGGCCCGGTTGGCGGCGTCGGTCGTGGTTACGCACTGACGCGACGTCCGGCGGTAGTGCAGGGACAATCTCCCCGCGCACCGCTCCAAGACCGCATGCTACTAAACGCCCGGGGAGCGACCCAGACGTGGCTTCCCGGGCTTTTTCTCGAGCCCTACAGTCTTCGTTTTCGTGTTTCGGAGCTGTAAGGGACCCAGGCGGTGACGCGGGACTCGTGAAGCGGGACTCGTGAAGCGGTCTGTATCACGCTTCACGCCACGGGCGGGCGAGCGCTACGCAAAAACGCAGAATGCTCCACGATCTGCGGTTATGTTCATCCCCCGGGCCGAGGTTCCCGCTGTCGCTTCGCTCGAATGCCAAGTAGCGAACGGCGAATTCAGAAAGCAGACCCCACCAATTCGCTATTCGCTATTCGCAATTCATCAGCGGCCCACGTGGACTACCGGGCGCTTAATTCAACCTGAAGGACCAGCTCCTCGTCCCCGCGCAGCACGGTTACCGAGAGGACGTCGCCGGGTTTCTTCCCCGCGGTGGCTTCGCGATACTCCCTCATGCCGTTGATGGTGCGTCCGTCGATCTCGACGATCTGGTCGTGTGCCTTCATGCCCGCCTTGTCGGCTCCGCCGTCAGGGCTCACGTGGGTGACCCGCCACCCTTTCTTCTCGGGGTCGTCCTCGATGTCGGGCATGATGCCCATGACCACACCGCCTTGGCGTGGGCCGCGTCCTATGCGCGCGGGCCGATCGACCTTGGCAAACACCGGAGGGTCAGCCTCGTTGACGAGGTCCGCGGCAACGTAGTAGACAAGCTCCACGATTCGGGCGGCGTTGTCCGCGTGGATCTTCTCGGTGTCATCCCCGACCTGGTGATAATCAGGGTGTATGCCGGTGAAGAAGAACATCGCGGGTACGTCGTAATTGTAGAAGGACGATTGATCGCTCCCGCCCTGGGCGCTGTCCTGAGGGGAATACTCCATGTCCAACGCCTCGGCGTGCTCCGCGACGATACGCTTAAACGAGTCCCCGGTCCCCAGTCCCATTATCTCCAACCCGTTCCGCTCGCTATCGGGATCGTGCCTTCCGATCATGTCCATGTTGAGCATCGCGACGATCGAGTCGATCTCTACGGTCGGGTCGGCGCAAAAGTGGGCGCTTCCCCGCAGACCGTCCTCCTCGCCGGCGAAGGTCATGAAGATGACACTGCGGTCGCGGTCCGGCGTTTGTGAGAACGCCCAGGCGAGTTCGATCACCCCGGCGGTGCCCGAGGCGTTGTCGTCCGCCCCGTTGCGGATGCCGTTGCGGCCCTCGCCGACGTGGTCGTAATGCCCGCCGATGACGATGTATTCGTCGGCGTGGGGTCCCGTGCCCACCAGTATGCCGATTACGTTGCGGCCCAGTATCTCCGTGGCTTCGTAGGCGACGGTGCCGCGCACAGCCACGCCGGGACATGGGCCGGATACGTGCTTGCCTTCCTCATCGAGCTGCTGTTGCAGCCCAGTCAAGGATCCCAGGCCTCCCCTGCTTAGAAGCTGCCCCGCGAGTTCCCGCTTGACGTGCATCGCGGGAAGGTCGTACGGGCCCTCACCGCGACCGAATCGCATGAGCCGATCGATACCGTCCTCACCGGGATCCTGGTTGACGATCAGGACTGCAACGGCGCCGTGCTCAGCAGCGAGCGGAACTTTCGTCCTAAAATAGGCGTGATCGGTGAACCCTTCCTCCTGCCAGGCAGCCGGCTCTCGCCGAAGCATGAGCACGACCTTGTCGGTCACGTCCATGCCGTCGTAGTCGTCGTGGTCTTCCTCGGCGTTGGTTATGCCATAGCCGACAAACACGAGGTCACCCTCGAAATCCCCCTTTGCGGAAAAGGAGAAGGGGATGAAATCCTCGCGAAGCACTGGTTCGATCGGCTCTTGCCCTTCGATGATCAGCTTGGTCTCGTCTTGGAGGGTCGACCGCCCGCCGAAGGTGAACTCCTGAAAATAGGTTCCACCACCCCCGCCGGGCTCGAGCCCGGCAGCGGCGAACTGACCGGCGATGTATCCGGCAGCCAAGTCAATCCCGGGCTGGCCGGTCTTTCGACCCTTCAGCTCGTCATGGGCCAGCAGGGCGATGTGCGACAGGTAGCGCTTCGGCGACACGTGGACCTGATACTTGGAAGTCGCCGCCGCTGCGGGCTTCAAGTCGATTGTCTTGGAAGTCGCGGCGGCTGCGGACCTCAAGTCGATTGTCGGCGCGTCTGTCGACCCAACGGACGGTTGCACGGCCTGGGGGCCGGTGGAAAGCACCAACAGCGCGGCGAGGAAAGCGAACACCCGATGCGAAGCACGACAACGCGGCATGGTATACTCTCCAGCCAAGAGACGGTTTCGAGACCACAACGACCTCTTCATCCTATCAGTTGAACGACGCATGCACAAGGGCGCTTGCAGGCTCGACAAACATCGACAAAGCCGATCGGGTCACAGGGATGCAGTAGGTATCGACCGGAAAGCCGCTTCGGCGTGGGCCTTCGTTGCGACAACGCCCTTGGCAATCGGCGCACGCTTCGCTAGAATCTTCACTGTAGTCCAAAACCGCTTCCTTTGTCGGCGAGAGGATGAGGGCCAACCCGAGGAGCAATCAGGGAGATCACATGTATCGACGCAGCACTCAATATTGGTGGACGCTTGCGGTGGTGATGGCTGGGCCGCTTTGGGCTCAGACTCGAGCTTCGAGCGGTCAGGTCGCACCGGCCGGCGGGACCCCCATTGCGGAGCAATACAAAGGCGTAGCCAAGCGGATCATCGACGCAACTCTCGCCGGCAACGACGCATATCGGAAACTGGAAGAACTCTGCGACGACATCGGCCATCGGTTGGCCGGCTCGACGCAGCTCGAGCGGGCGACCCAATGGGCGGCGTTCGCGCTCAGAGAAGACGGCCAGGAAGACGTCCGCCTCGAACCGGTAACCGTGGTGCACTGGGTACGCGGCAATGAATCCCTCACCATGACCCAGCCGCGGGACGTTCCGCTGGCAATGCTCGGTCTGGGCGGATCGGTGGGTACACCGCCGGAAGGCATCAGCGCCGTCGTCGCAACAGTCCGCAATGAGGAGGAGCTCGATGCCCTCGGGGAGGGTGCACGCGGCAAGATCGTGCTCTTCAATCACGTGATGCAGCCGTACGATCCCGAGCACGGAAGCGGGTACGGGCAGGCGGTGCGCTACCGGGGCCGGGGTGCCCGCATGGCTGCGAAGTACGGGGCGGTGGCCTGCCTGGTTCGCTCGGTCACCGCCACCAGTTTGCGATCACCCCACACCGGCGGGATGGGCTACGGCGACGCCAAGGTGAAGATCCCCGCAGCCGCGGTCTCCATCGAAGACGCGGCGATGATCTCCCGCCTGCAGGCCCGCGGAGTGCCGGTCGTTGTCACTTTGAAAATGGAGGCGAAAACGCTGGCGCCGGCCCAATCCGCCAACGTGATCGCGGAGCTTCGCGGCTCCACCTGGCCCGATCAGATCGTGGTCATCGGCGGACACCTTGACTCCTGGGACGTCGGGCAGGGAGCCCACGACGACGGCGGCGGGTGCGTGACAGCCATGGAGGCTATCAACGTCCTGCGCCGCCTCGAGCTGATCCCCAAGCGGACCATCCGGGTGGTGCTCTTCACCAACGAGGAGCACGGCCTTAGCGGCGGGCGGCAGTACGCCAAAGACCATGAGGACGAGCTGCCCAAACACGTCGCTGCCATCGAGTCGGACGGCGGGACGTTTCGCCCGATCGGATACTCCGTTCAGTGCGCCGACGAGAAGCGCCAGCAGATCGCCGCCGAGCAGATGGGCGACATCCTGAGCCTCCTTGCCCCGCTGGGGGCGACCGACGTGGTGACCGGCTACTCCGGGGCGGACATCAGCCCGATGCGCTCGGCGGGGGTGGTCCTGATGGGCCACCGCGTCGATATGTCCAAGTACTTCGACTATCACCACACCCACGCGGATACCCTGGACAAGATCGACCCTGAGGAACTCTCCCAAAACGTAGCCGCAATGGCCACGGTGGCTTACGTCCTGGCCGACATGCCGGGGCGCCTTGGGGAGGTAGCCCAAAGATAATGATGCTGGTACGAGAATCCGTTCTCGCACCTCCCATGCCTCGAATCGAGCCTGCAGGGTGGGCACTGCCCACCATTCGCGCCATCGCGACCGATGATGGTGGGCAGTGACGGCAGTGGGCAACGCCCACCCTATCGCGACAGCGGATACCCTGCCCCTTCGTCCTGGTGACCCGGAACTCAGGGGCGTCTTCCTCGGGTGGCGAACTTTTCTTCTTTTTTTTGCACGAATCACTTGACAAACCGGCCGGCTTGGGCGATATTGTAGGTGAACGCTTACGAAACGGGAGCGCGGCGCTCCGAGATGAAACGCTCATGCCAAGACCCAACCAGACAGCTCAAAGGCGTAAGGAACTCGTGCCCGTAGTCGCCGGGGCGTTTGCCGAGTTGGGATACCGCCGGACGACCACGGCGGAGCTGGCCAGGCGCTGCGGGGTACGGGAAAACATCCTCTACCGCCTCTGGCCGGACAAGAAGGCCATGTTCGTGGCTTCGATCGAGTACGTCTATCAGCTTCTCTCTGAAAAATGGGCGAAGCTACTGGGCGATCAGAACTCCAAGGGCAGTGCAGCCGAGCGGCTGCTGGAGCACGAATCCCGCCACCTCGGCGAGCTGGGCCTGTACCGCATCGTTTTCGCGGGTTTGAGCGAGACCGACGATCCGGAGATTCGCGCGGCGTTGCAGCAGATGTACGGCCGCTTCCACCGTTTCATACGCCGCCAACTTGCGGCCCACCGCGATGGGCGGACGAATGGCTCTGCGCCCAGTGCGGAGCTGTCCGCCTGGGCGATCGTCGGGCTGGGAACGGTGGCCAACATCGGACGCGAGTTGGGGCTGCTGACCGACCGGCGGCAAAGGCGGTTGATTGCCGACGTCGGGAAGCTGTTGCTGGAAGGATAGGCGCCTGAGCGGGGCAGCGGAGGGCAGGGTTGCCTTTTGACTATTGTGTAAGCATTTGCTTACTTTTCCGTATCTGGTTCAAAGGAACAAAGGAGAAAGCCATGAGACATCAACATTTCATGCGAACACTGCTTGCGGCATCCACACTGAGTTTGATCGCCGGCGGGTCCCTGCAGGCCTATGCCCCGGGGCCGGGCCAGGCGGTCAAACCGGTACCGCCCGAGCAACAGAAGCGGCTCGAAGCCATGCAGGCGAAGGGAACGCGGGCTTCGCTGACGGTCTTCCCTGTGGTCATGGCCGGCGACGCCTTCAAGGACGTCGCCGACGTGCTGGCGCTGCTGCTGGAGAAGGCAGGCATGAAACACCTCGAAACGACCGGCGTCGTGTTCCGCCTGCCGCAGGAGGCTACGTTCGACAAGGCCGCGGAGCTGTTCGGCGACTTCGTCCGCAAGAACCATATCAAGACCGAGTACGCCCTCTATGCGGAGTTCGTCGGCACCCCCGAGACGGGGCCGAAGGAGATTCGAGGCGTCATCGTCGACAGGGGCGGCCAAAGCGTGTGGGTCGATCTTCAGACACCGGACGATCGAGATTTCAAGCGTATCAAGCCGGATTGTCCGATGACCTGCTGCTACTTCCTGGCGGAGCGCGTGCGGACGCAGTTGGGTATACCGGAATCAGCGAAGGACGACAGCGGCGAGGGGAAAATCGCCCGGATGCTTGCCGAGAAGTCGCCGGGACCTGACAAGGCGGAGTGGGCCGCCATGGAGAAGCGCCAAACGGAAATGAAGAAAGCCGGCGGGAGCGCGACGGTGGCGGTCTTTTCCGTTCGGCTTTCTGACGACGAGGTCGGCAAGAAGGATGCGGCCCACCTGGCGAAGCTGCTGAACAAGAAGAAGCTGTTTGAGGCCAAGGTCGTGGACTCTCCGCTGCGCGTCGAGATTCAACCCAATCGCAATGAGCAGAAGCTCCTTTGGGATTTGGCTCGGGCGTTTCAAGACCATGTGAAGCAGAACCCGCCCGAGGCCGACTACGCCCTTCTGGCCGACTACATGATGGCACCGAACGGTCGGGTATGGGCGGTGCATTTCGTGATCTGCGATCGCGATGGTGAGTGGGTGATCGTCGACTTCCAGAACGACCATCACGACGATTTCCAGAGCGTCGATCCCAAGACCCTCGATGATTGCAGCCGGCTGGTCGCCAAACGGCTCGAAGGACATCTGCGATAGCCCCATGCGGTGGTCAATGCCCGAGCTGCGGGTGGTAGAGTATGGAAACATATGCGAACGCCTCACCGTTTTCGCAGACGATCGTTGTCGGTCTGTAGGCAGGAGTGATCCCATGTGTAGGAAGTTCTGTTGCCCACCCTGGGCGAAGGTGTTGTGTGTCGTGCTTCTCGGGCAGATGTTGACCGGCTGCGCCGTCGCAAATCGCGACAACACGATTCTGCTCAACAAGCTGGATGAGAAGGTTCGGCCCCAAAAGACCTGGGAGCGGGTCGCCCTGGCTCCGGTGATGATCCCGGCGGCGACGGGGGCGCTTGTCGTCGATGGTTTCATAATCCACCCGGCCCGCGTCGTTCCCAAGGCGGCCAACGACGTCTATGAGCTGTATTGGGAGCCGCGCGAGGAGACCCTGTTCAGGCGATCGCTGCTCTTCGTTCCGCGAGTCGTGCTCACCCCGCCTACGTTTGTAGGGGCATGGCATCTGCGTGCCACTTACGACATAGACGACTGAAGGGAGATTACCCGTGAGAATGTACAGGTTAAACCAGGCCGTCCGCAGGCACTTACCGATTGCCCCGGTTTCGATCATGAGCATGCTGCTGTCCGGGTGTTCGGTGGTTCCCGGAGTGGCGTTCAACAATCGCGACAACACCCCGATCACCAGTGCGGTGGAAAGGGAGTTTTCCAAAGCCCCTCAGGGCCTTCAAGAGGCATTGCTCCCGGTGATCTGGCCCATCGCGGGAGCAACCCTGGCGGTCGACGCGGTTGTAGTCCATCCCGCGTTGGTTGTGGATGACGCCCTGGACGACACCCGCGAGGCCCTGTGGGACGACTTCGACTGGGATACGAAGTATGCGACCGAATGTTTCACACTTCCCTGGCGGGCGGTGTTCACCCCGATTGTGTTCGGCTTCGACTGGCTCGCGAGGGCAACGTTGGACATCGAACCTCACGGGCACAAAGAGGCTGCACGGTCTCACGCCGACAAGATGCTTGCGCAGGCGGAGCAACGGCTGAAAGAGGGGGAACCGGGACCGGTCGGGGACGCACTTGATGAGATTGCAGTCGAGGACATTGGGAAACTCACTCAACCCCAGAGAGCGAGATACTACTCTCTGCGACTGAAGGCTGCGTACGCTTTGGGGGACTATACGTGGTTTCGCACCGCCGACCGGCCTCATCGCGGCAACCTCAGGAACTCGAGTATCCAGTCCGACCTGCTGGCCCTTCTCGAAGAGATGCTAACCAGCGAAGACGCATTCACCCGGCTTACCGGGTATCGATTCCTCCGAGCGTGGCTGTCCGCAGCCGCCGGGGAGGAACACCTCCGTCGTCAACTGGGTGATTTGGATCCGATGATCCGCTTTGACGCCCTGAGCCCCACACCGTCGCACCGGGGCTATGCTCCCCCGCGCGAATATCCCCCGGAGACACTTGCAGTAATAGAGCGAATAGCCGCCGATGATCCCAATCCGGTCGTCCGGGCGTGTGCGGCTGAGATTGTCCGGGCACATGAGGGCGTGGAATAGTCGTCCCTATGAGTCAGGGGGAGGGACCAGAGGACCTGAACCGCAGGCCCACTGCGTGGGGGCGACTGTGCCTGCGCGAACGTTCGCGCGGGCCAAAGCCCGCGGCTCAGTGAGTCGTGAAATCCATGAAACAAGGTGCCGGGACTAGCGATTCGCGTTTCGTGCGGCGGCAGTTCCACGGGCAACCAGCACGAGGTACCAGATCCCCCACACACAGTTGGGAACAAACCAGGTAAGGAACATCACAAGGTCGCGGTCGATTCCGAGGAGGCTCTCGCACGCAACAAACCAGTAGTCATCGTCCATAAGGTAGACACCAACGCCCAGCGCCCCTGCGAAGGCAACCCATATTACGAAGTATCCGCCCAGGTAGGAGACCATCTGCATGGAATAGGGAATCAGATTGCGCTTCTGGCGGAGCCCGAGGGCGATTCCCATTACCGAAGCCGTAAGCAGGCCAAGAAACAGCAGAATGGTGGCGGTCATCGTACCCAGTGTCGGGGCGATCACCCCGAAGATTCGGATGGCCTCGCCTGGCGACGATATGCCGACGTTTCTCCCCTCGAGGAGCGCTATGGTAATGACCGACAGCGGTGCGAGGAGGAAGATGATCGGCAGGTGGATAAGCCACAGCCGGCGATGAGCGGCGCCGGGTGTGGCGTGGCGCAGCTTACGGCCCAGTTTTGCCGGGCTCCGAATGGCCTCGACACTGCAACGCCACCATGCGACCCACCGACCACCGGTTGGAAACCGGTGCCACAGCCGGTCCGTTCCGCAGGTGTATTCCCACACCGTCCCCGGTCGGGCGTTGGGGCCGAGGGAAAGGACAACAGCCTCGCCGCATTCAGGGCAGCGGCTGTCCATCGGCATCGTGGTCAGATTGTAACCACAGGCATCGCAAGTGGGCGGGCGGGCGATCGGGGGAACCGAGCGCGCCGCTGCGACGGAGCGAAAGAGCGCCCAAAGGAACCACATCCCCGCCAGGGTGACGACATCAGTGATTATCCACTGCACATAGTCGATGAACCAGGGCCTGGACTCCCGCAACTTTGCGATCTTCTCCTCGTATTCGCGCATGGCTTCGTCGTAATCACTGCTCGCTTGTGAACCCGGAGGGGAGTTCGCCGCGGGCTGCGGCCACGGGGGCCACGGGTTCGCCGCGTACCAGTTTTGCCTCGCGTGAGTCAGTGTAACTGCGGGAACGCCGACCAGGAGGATAACCGGGAGCACGTGTGCGGTTTGAAGCCAGGTTCGCACAACGGCGTGACGGAAGCTCGCCCGTACGGGCTCGTCACCCGCCCCCCAGGACATGATGATGAACGCGAGGGCGACAAAGCCGAGCTCTATGGCCAGGGCGGTGCCGAGAACACCGAGCACGAACCACTTGTCTGATTTCAGGAACTCGGCGATGATCCCTTCTACAACAATCGAGACGCGGATCAGGAAGTTCCTGAGCGTCACCGGGGGATGAGTCTCTCCCCACCCTATCAGGACAACGATCAGTATTACCGCGAGAACGGCGGCGAGCAGATGAACCAGATACGCCTCCTTGAGCGACACATGAGCCGTTCGCCGAGCGGTCTTCGCGGGCATCAACCACGAGGTGACCAGCGCCAACAGAGCCGACCAGCGCCGCCGATCGGCGGTTGCCGAACGCTCAGGCGCAGTTGATTGCACGGTGTCGAATTCAGTCATCGGTTGGTCTCGCACGGCAGTACGATACTCTCCATATATTCCGAAACCCACGGTGACGCAAGTCTGCAACGGTGGACGAGACAGGCGCTCTACACCGCGATACCCACCACTTCGTCTCGCCGCTGGTGGACTCAGGAGCGGCGTCTGCCAAATGGTGACCCGCGCGGCGTCTGTGTCACCCCCAAGACCTTGACAATTGGCACGCCGTGGGAGGGTCTGAGGTAGGGGGATCCGCCCCCGGACCCTCGAAGTTTTTCGCTTTTGGGCCGGAACATGTTGAGTGCAGACAAGCGCCTCGTGGACGGCGAGACGCCTGTCCATGTCCCGGCGTCGGTCCGAGCGCTCGGGTTGCTCATCAGCAGGGCGCTATCCTCTGGGCCGACGACGTCCGCGGTGCCCGCATGATTGCACGGGTCAATCCTGCAAACGCTCATCATGACTTTTTCCCTTCCAACTCCCGATCGATGGCGAGGTATTCGTTGACCAGCGCCACGCTGCAATTGAGCGTGAAGGCCGTCTTCTCCGGCGACGTCCCTTCGCCCCGGCGGAGTGGAAATCGGTCTGGAAAGTTATTAACCGGAGCACCCCTCCCGGATCCGGGTGGCTGAGATTCACGCCGATGAGACGCCGTGCGGGGCCGCACAGTTCCAGCAGATCTCAAAGATCGACGGGTTCTTTGAACCGCACCGGTTGCAGACCCAGTCTTGCTCCTCCCCATCGTCGCGGCAGCCCTCAAACCGTTTCGCTTCCTTCTGGATCAGCCAGAGAAACTCGAAGGCGAACTCGCTGCTGACCCTCAGCCGTCGGAAGTCCAGGCCGAAAGGGTCTCGTCCTTCCCTGATCACATACGGAATGTGCTCGGTAGCGAGAATGTTCTCGATAGCCAGCATTGGGATCCGTGCACCCGGGGCGGCGCCCGCATCGAACCACTCGGCGCGTGGCACCCAATCGTGCGGGCCAAACGGTGCATCGCAGTTCGGGCAGACGTGGCTCTGGGCCCCCGCAAGCGGGTGTCCGCAGTCGGCGCACAGAAGCCCGAAGTCGGGCAGGGGAAGCTCGTCTCCGGTGAATCGCGGATCGCCCAGACGCGTCCAGCTCTTTACGACCGAGCGCATCTCAAACGTCAGACCGCACTCCGGGCAACGGTGAGAGGGCAGGCCGCGAAGCGGATACCCGCACTCCGGACAAACCAGGTCCCAGTCCGGGATCGGCAGCGTGTGCAGATCGATCTCCACGGGCCGCATTATAGCGGATCATCAGCCGGCCCCGGCTGAGATGGGACAGATCGACCGACGCCGACGGCGAGAGGGAATGTGCGCGAGCTTCTCCACCAAATCCCTTGCACCGGCCCCTTGACAAACGCTGCTTCATAGATGGGGAACGGACGATTGTTCAAGATGTCTTCGGCTGCTCAATCCGTCCCCCGCCCTTTCCTTCGGAAAGGACGGGGCACCCGTCCTCGGTTTCCAGCACAGCCGCAATACGTTGACACAGCTTGGCCTTGCGGCCATTCTGGGGGCGATGAGCAGGAAAGCCACGTCGGCTGCTGGTAGCGGACGTGATACAACAACGCGGGGCCGGGTCGACCTCTCGGTCGACGTGGCCGGAATCCGTATGAAGAATCCGGTCATGACCGCCTCGGGCACCAGCGGATACGGCCCGGAGTACGCCGAGCTGGTCGATCTGAAATGCCTCGGGGCCTTCGTGACCAAGGCGGTCTCGCCCGAACCGCGCAAGGGCAACCCACCGCCACGCATCGTGGAAACCCCCGCGGGGATGCTCAACGCGATCGGCCTGGCCAACGTAGGCCTCGAGCGCTTCGTTACGGAGAAGATCCCCTTTCTGCAGACTGTGGGGATTCCGGTGATCGTCAACGTCATCGGCCACAGCCTCGAGGACTTCCAGACGGTCTGTCGCCGGCTGGACGGGTTTGACTGTGTGGCTGGGCTCGAGCTCAACGTCTCCTGTCCCAACGTGTCCGATGGACTCGAGTTCGGCACCGATCCGGATCGTCTTGCCGGGCTGGTTAGTGCGGTTCGCGGCGACGTGAAGCGGGCTAGGCTGATCGTAAAGCTGTCACCCAACGTTGCGGACGTGGCCGAGACAGCCTCAGCCGCGGTCGAGGCCGGTGCCGACGTTCTTTCGCTGATCAACACCCTGCGGGGGATGGCCATCAACGTGGACACGCTCAAGCCGATGTTGGCCAACCGGACGGGCGGCCTGTCCGGCCCGGCTATCAAGCCGGTGGCCCTCTACATGGTGCATCGGGTCTACACTGAGGTGGCCCGCAAGGCCCGGGTGCCGATAATCGCCATGGGCGGGATCAGCGATTGGCGCGACGCGGTGGAGTTTCTGCTGGCCGGGGCGACCGCCCTGGCGGTCGGAACCGCCCTGTTCGTGGACCCCCGGGCTCCCATTCAGATCTGTGAAGGTCTCGCGGACTACCTTCTGCGTCGTGGGCTTAACAGCGTGCGGGAACTGATCGGGAAAGTCGAGTAATGCGAATCGTAGTAGAGAACTGCCGTTTGCGTGCTGGGCATTACCGGCTTGGCGACTCCGCGCGGGCCAAAGCCACGCGGCTCGGGAGAACTCGTGTCGGCAACTTCTAACCAGAATCGGTATAAGCGTCCGAGGCGGTCAAGGATCGGCGATTTGCGATTTGCGAGACTGTCATTCTTCAATCGACAGTCTTTAATCCTGATGGCGCTCGATGGCGGCGCGCAGGTCGTCCGGGGTCTCGGCTTCAGCGACGGCCTTGCGGAAGCTCTCCAAAAGCCAGAGCCGACTGATCCGAGCCAGGGCCTGGATGTGTGGTCCGGTCCGGTCAACCGGGCTGGCGAGCAGCATGATGAGAGTGCAGGGCTGACCGTCCGGGCTGGCGAAGTCGACCGGGGGGTCCGCCTTTCCGACGGCCATGATCAGGGTGCGGCAGCCGTGGCACTTGCCGTGGGGGACCGCCAGGGCGTCTCCGATACCGGTGGAGCGGGTTTGCTCCCGGGCGAGCACAGCAGCCAGAACCTCATCACGATCGGTTAGCTGACCGGCCCGGGCCAGGGCGTCCACGAGCTGGGTGATAGAGTCGGTCTTGTCGGTCGCCTTCAGCGGGACAAGCAAACAACTATCTTCTATGAGTCCGGTAATCTTCATCAACGTTGGATCGCGTTGAGTCCCAAAGCGAATAGTGTAACAAGCCCCACGGTCGCAACAAGCCCCCGAAGGAAAAAGGGTCGGGAGGGGTGCATCCCCAAAAAGGTGGCGATTCGCCGATATTGGGTGGCATGGCCGCTCTTCAAAGCGGCCATGTCGACAGCCGCAGGATTCCATGCCCGCCCCAAAAGCGGGCATGCCACCCCCAATGGGATGGACCCGCTGGGGAGTCGGTTTTGGACTTTACCTCCGTCTGGTGCCCGGAGACGTCCCGGAAGAATCAACTCCCGACCCGTTTTCTCACGGGTCAATCTCGATGTCGTCGATTCCGTTCAGGTCGTAGTCCCGGGCGAGCTCCCGGCGCAAGTTCGTGCTCCGGGCGGCGTGCAGGTCGGCGAAGAGATAATTCGTGCCGCCATAATGCCTGTCGGAGAATCGGTTGCCGTTGTGGGCTCCGTCGGACCCTGCGACGTTCGCCTCCCCGGCGTCGATGTAGCTGCAGTCGTCGTCCCCCACCCCGTCGCCGCGTTCGGAAAAATCGTTGGAGTCGCCTATCAGGGGCAAGCGCGAGCGGATGTTCTCCCGCAGCGCACCACGGGCGGGGTTGGCGTGGGTGTCCTCGCCGTAGCGCCCGTCCGGGTCGAGAGCGTACGTCCCCGTCGCCCAGGCGGGCAGGTACACCCGGTAGTGACCACTGCCGATACCCTCGTCTCCGACGGTCTTGCAAACGAAGTACTTCTCCCACCGCCGGCTATCGACGTTTCGCTGCACCGGATAGTCGACCGGGAGGCGAACCGCCTGGCGGTAGACGTGGGCGTAGAGGATCTCGATCCACCCGTAGGAGACCGGGTCGGTGGGATCCTCGAGGTCCTCCTCGGCTGGATACCAGAGAGCCGGCGGCAGGCTCCCGGTGCCTTCGTTTTCGTAGGTTGCCAGGGCGTTTCCGAACTCGTGGAGACGGGCCTGACAGTCGACGCCCTTGGCCTGCTCCCGCGCCCGGCTCAGCGACGGCAGCAGAATGGAGATCAGAAGCGAAATGATCGAAATCACCACGAGCATTTCGATCAGGGTAAACGCCCTTCCCTGACGCCGCAGATGTGTGATCGAGCGGAACATGGGCAGACTCCGAATAGCCGTTAGCTCTAGCTCTGCTCTAGCTCTTAGCCGTTCACTCTTAGCCGTAAGCTCTTAGCTCTTAGCCCTCAACCTTCAGACCTTCAGGTCTTCAAACAACTTGCCGGTAGTGGAACTCGCCCGCGGGCACTCGTGGCCCCGGGACCTGTAAGATCATACCTCCTTGCAACCTGAAATCAAATCGGACCGTCAGGGGGAGCGGGCCAGTTCAGGGAAGATATATATTCCCCAGCGACAGGGGATCGTAGGCGTTGCGCACCGCTCCCGACCAGGTGCTGAACTCCTGGCGGATGGTGTTATAACGCGTGATCGAGAAGCCCCAGGTGGTGTGCCCGACCCCACGACCCCCAAAGGCAGCCAGGGGAATCGCCAACTCCGCGGTCCACCGCTCCGCGGTGACCCGGGTCGCCACCCGCAAATCCACCGCCCAGGGTTCACAGGTGCCGCAGGGCGGGTCGAAGCGGATGCCCTTTTCGGTGAGGTCCGATCCGGACCGTTTGAGAAGCACGTGATACAGATCCGACGGCGAGCGGGTGCCGGTGTTGAGCGGGTCGATCAGCAACTCTATAAGTTCATCGCCGACCGGGATCATGTCGTCGTAGACCACGGTCTTGCGCCAACTGGTAGGGGTTCGGCGGGCGGGCGCTCCCTCAACGTCGCGGCTGCGCGGGGGGTCGGTCTCGCAGTTGATCGCCACGTAGAGGTACTCGTGGTCGCGCATGACGAAACCGAGTGTCCTGTTGTGCGGTCGGGGAGGTCCCGGGGTAATCAAGACGAAGTCCGCGGCCACGTTGACCGATCCCAGAGGCCAGTCTGAGAGATCGCCGTCGATTTCGATAGCGTGAGGGACCGTCTCGGCGGTCACATAGGAGAGCCGGGCGACGAACCTGTAGACCTTGCCCGCATCGGTGACGAACTCGAGGGGGAGGGCGAGGTGCCCGCTGGTATCGGTGGGTATTGCCCCGGCCTGGGCAACGAGGGTTACACGACACGAGCCGTTGGGGGCGATCGGGGGGACGGCCACGCCGTCGGTCGAGTCGACCCATCCTTTGGGAAGCTCAGCGAATCGGACCGTGCCGGATACCGGCGCCCGTTCCCCATTGACGATGGTCAACGCGCATTCGACCTCGGCGGCCGGCGTCGCCGGGGTCCCCGTTGACCGTATCCGGATCCCATCAACCTGGATGCGCACGCCCCGTGCCTGATCCATGAATCGCCGCCACTTCACGCTGTGGGCCAGGGCGTCCCCCTGCCCTCTGCCCGGTTTCGCGTACGACTCGCTCACAAGGTGTTCGGCCATGATGTGGCGGGCAGCCTCGAAAATGGCCGGCTCGTCGACCCAGCCGATCGCTCGCCCGTCGGCGAAGTGCGTTCGATAGGCTTCACTGCCCGAATAGGGTGCGAGCGAGCGCCGCAGCGTAGCGGTGACGTATTCCAGGCCGTGGCTCTCAAGAAGCGTGCAGTAGGCTGCGTCCTGCAGGCTCCGGCGCACCCATTTGAGCCGCACCGAGGGAACCGGTTCCGAGAGCCCGAACGGCCGGCCCGGATACAGCAGCACATTCGGGTCGGCGCCGATGCAGTCTTCGGGTGCGGGGTCGCTTTCCGCGTCGGGCCAACGGTTGACGCAGCCCAGCGACAAGGCCTCGGCACCGAGCTGCCGCGCCTGCCACGTCAGAACCCGCGTATAGGTCGACGGGGCGAAGACGGCGACGGAGCCGGTGAAGGGAGGGCGATCCACGGCTATCCAGGTTCGCTTTCCGGCCCCGCGCTCGGCGGCCATCGTTTCCGCGTCGTAAAACTGCCCCGGGGGCATCCAGATGTCCACGCAATCGTCGAATTCCGCGTGCGGATAGTCCACCCAGGCGTACGGGGCCATGTCCTGGGGGAACAGCTCGGAGAGGATGGCGATTCGCTCATCCGCCGAGCGGGCAAGGTCGGCGAAGCCGCGAGTGGCGGCGACGGATTCCACCCCGAAAGACGCGGCGGCAGGCGGCACCGCGTAGCTGCGCTTTAGCCACCCCTTTTGGGCGAAGTGCTCCGCGCACTGCGCAAGGTATCGGCGGAGCAGCTCCGGTTTGGGCGGCGACACTGCCGCGAAATCAGCCACGCCTTTCCAGAGAACCTCGGGAACAGGCAGAGGCCAAAGCTGGAGAGGGGCCCGGTTGAAGAACAGCCGCCCGCTCAGGCAGGGCTCGACAACCGCGTCGTACTGCCCCCAGTCAATCGTGATTTCGCCGGCTGCATTGACCTTTATTGGGGCAGTGAGCTCGTGCAGCACGGGGGTGAGCCGGTGGCTTCGCAACATCCGAAGGGTGGCAGAAAGGAGTGCGTCCAACTCGCTTCGTGCGGGGTCTTCACGCCAGTCGTCAATGTCGAAGGCGTGGGGCCGGTTCCGGTAGCGAACGTGGTGGCGAAAAAGCTCGCGATGGTCGAGCCGGACGATTATCTGCGGCTCGACGTCGTCGGGAAGAACGAAAGGCCAGACCGTAAGCTGTACGCTCACCCCCCCGACCGCTTTCCCTCGGGCCAGCAGTTCGATTCGGGTGTTGTAAGTCCCCTCGAAGGTCCTCTTCGGAACGGTCAGATCGGCCCAGAAATGATATGTTTCCCCGGGCAGGAGTGCAGCCGGCAGCCCGCCGCGCGGCGCCCGAATCGGCACGAGAAGATCCAGCGGCTTGAGATCACGTTCGTCGGGGGGGATCAAGCGGATATGCCATCCCGGCAAGTCGCCGATCTCCACCGGAAGCATCCGGTAGAGACTCACCACCGAAGGATCGATCCGCGAACCTACGGACACGAGCGGAGCAACACGGAAGTCGGGTCGTTCAACCGCCCTCTCCTTGGCCCGCACCGCGAAGTGAAAGCTCAGCGTCTCATTGATCGCCCCGGCTAGCTTGACGCGATTGGAAGTCCACTCGATGTTGGCCGCATCAGGAGAGTCCTGCCCCCAGGTCGAACTCCGCGGCAGGTCGTCCCAGATCCACACCGCGACGGAGCCGCCGGAGCGATGACACCCTGACGATGCCCACGCAACGGCCAAGGCTACGGCAAGGGGGGCTAGACCGTCTCTCATAAGTCTCGCGACTATCTGAGCCGCAGGCATCAGCCTGCACGGACGTCCGCGCGGGCTAAAGCCCGCGGCTCGGGTTACCCCGGCCCGTCAGCCTTTGGTGCACCCTTCTGCGGATCCGGATCATCCGCCCCGGGTTGATCCGTCCCGGGCTGATCCGCCCCTGGTTCCTCGGGCGACTCCGGCTCATCTGCCTCATCCGGTTGGTCCGCTTCGGCTCCCTCCTCGCTTTTGGGTTTAATCGTGGCGGCAGCCGGGGTAGGCAGTTCGATCCGTCCGGCAGAGCCGGGAGACGGAATCGTAATGCTAATAGGCGCGGCTGCTTCCGGAGGCGATTCAAGCGGAGGTCCGAACGTGACGGGGGAGAACGTTGCCTCGAGGGTTTCGAGGCGGTCCCGGGCCATGCGCGTAAACGGCATGAGAGCCAGCGCCGGGTCGTCCAGGATCGCCCGGAAGTGCTCCCGGGCGCGCTCCTTGTGGGCGGGATCGCCGTCGAGAACGAAGCTGTTCTCCTCAACCGTGGCCAAACCGCAGTAAGCGACCCCCACCGCCAGCGGATTGTCCGGAAACCTCCCGAGCAAGCGCCCAAACGCCCCGCGAGCCATTTCGTTCAGCTCCTCGTCGGGAGGATCGTCCCCTATCCGCGCCAGGCGAAGTGCCTGCAGTCCCTGGTCCATCATGCTGGCGAGCACGAAACCCTCGTCCGTGGAATCGGCGGTGATGGCCATCAGGCGCTCGAGCGACTCCTTCCCGATCTGGGGGTCATCGAAACTGAGTTCACCCCTGGCCCGCCACGCATCCTCGATGGCGGCTGCTTTAGACCGCATGGACAGGGTGACCAGGGTGATTGCCACCACGGCCGCCAGCACGATCAGCCCGACTCGCCCGCCATGGTCTTTGAGGTACTCGCGACCCGTTTCGATGGCATGGGCCAGATCATTCTCTCTGAGCTCGTGACGTCTTACCGCCTTCATGTCGTGTCCTTCTTGGTTGACGCCGGACCTGCCGGTCGTTGCCCAGCCGGGGAGATCAGCACCTCGATAATGACCTGGCCCAACATAATCGACGGGCGGTCCTCGATGGTGACCCTGCACGCTTCTGTCTTGCGTTCGAACCGCAACGAGTATCGCCCATGGACGTTACCTTCGCTGATCTGCGTCCACCGGACAAGGGGCATCTGCTCGCGATAGAACCGGAAAACCGCCACCTTGTCCGCCCGGCCCCGGTAGCGGTGCCGAAGATAGCGGAGCGGACCGGAGGACCAATCTTCACTGGACTTTTCGACCAGACGAAAGCCCCGGGGTAGCGGAATATCCCGCTCATAGGGTTGGGGCGACGCAACGAGCACCGCCTCGCGGTGCCGGCTGCCCGGCTCGGCGCAGCCGCCCGGGAGCGATAACAAGCTGGCCACCAGGGCAAGTCTGAGCCGACCTTCCGCGGGCATTGCGTTGGACCACTCTCCCGTCACGCCCTGAGCGGGGCACGCTCCGACCGCGTCCTTCGCCATGGCGCAACCGCACGCAGGGCTTAAGCACCGTACCTTACGCCGCGTGGAACACCACGTCAACGGCGGGTCCGGGCTCACCGGCAGGCGGCGTGCATCTCGTTTCAGGTGGCAAGCGAGACTGTAGCATCATTGCAAAACACCGCGGCCGGGTGGTACGCGATGGCCGTGGGCAACAGCCCAAGCGTTTCGCCACGTCCACGGATCAATCCTCCCTTCGGTCGGACCGATCCTTGACCGAGCCACCCATCCACCCGGGGCTAGAAACCTCCTCCAAGCCCATCCGCCGCTTGTGATTGGGCGCCGTCGCTGTACACTCAGTAGGCAGGCTCCAGGCCCGATGGCAGGCAAACCAAGTAGGCCTTGCGCCCCGCTTGCAGGAGTCGGTCGGTCGCAGAGGGGCAAGGGTCGGCTGACGGCGCCCGCCGGTCGAGGGATGAACGTCCGGATATACGAGTGAAACGTCGGATAAGGAAACTCGCCATGAACGCTCGCACTGTGATTCTCCTGGTTGTGGTTGTGATCCTCGGGATCATTCTCTACAGCAAGTGGTCGGCGGAACCCGCCAAAGTGACCGAGGTGTCGAACGAGGAGGAGGGAATCTACGAGGACCAGGAGTTGACCGATGAAGAGCTCGCAGACATCCGTTTGCTCCAAACTGTGCTGGCCAAACGGGACCTGGCGGGGGAGGAGCCGGCGGATCCGCCGGAGCTCTCCATCCGCGTCGAAGTAGACCGAAGCTCAGGAAAGAATACCCTATGCGCCTATATCACCGAGGCCCACGGCTACTACGTCGAGAGCTTCAGGATCAGGTTCTGGTACAAAGGCGGAGATGAGTATCCCGATCCCGAGTCCTCGCCTCTGAAGGTCACGCATTACGCCAACGCCTACGTCAAGGCAAACGATACCTTGAAGGAGTGTATTCAGGTCGTGCCGGCGGAACTCAACCAGATCGGCGGCGACATCGGCACGTCGGAGGACTGGGACGCAGAGATTACCATGCACGGCCGGGCGCGCCTCGAAAACCCCGATCCGCTGCCGCCGCTGTAAGGTGCCGCGGGGGCGCCCATTGCAAGAGCGTGGGTCGGGGAAACGGCCCCGACAATCCCCTAAAGTCCCTGGCGGAGATGGCCCGCGAGGTGGTTTAGCCAAGCGAGAATGGTGAACGGCGCCCCGCAGGCTTTGGCCAGCGCGGACCTGCGCTCCGGCCGACCCCTGCGGCGTTGCGGTTAAACTATTCGCCATTTTGCATTTGCTGTTTGTTTTTCGGAGTTCGGTTCATGTCTGAATCCGAGTTTGCCGCCGGAACGCCCGTGCGCGTGCGACAGACCGCCCGGCATGGCAGCGACACGGTCGAGACCGAGGTTGTCGGTGTGGTCGAGTCGTGGGGGGACCGCCCCACCGGTAGCTGGCACGCTCACGGCAAAAACGGCAGGTTATGGCTAACGCGTCTGACCCTGCGCAAAGCCGACGGTGAACTCTCCGTCCTGGTGATCGACGACAGCACGACCATCGCCCGGCTCGAACCCGCCCCATCAGCCGAGGGTGGATGATGACCCGTCCGGGCTCCCGTCGTTTAGATGGGATCATCCGCCCGGTCGTCCTCGCCGTCATCACCTGCGGCGTCGCGTGGTGGCTGTTTGCTGATACGTTCGCCCGGTATGCCCCCTCTTGCGAGGACATCCACTCGATCCGATTCTCTCATTTCGGGACCTACCAGGACTACCAGCTATGGAAGGCCGTAATTGCCGAGTTCGAGAATGCCCACCCCGGTGTGAGCGTACACCAAGAGTATGTGGTCGGGCTTACCGGACATTACAACACCAAAATGCGGCAACAGGTCTTGACACATACCCTGCCGGACGTCGCCCTCATTCAGCTTGGACCTTTTCACGAGCTGGCGGAGCATTTCGCCGATCTTTCCGGGCTTCTCCAGGAGTCATCGGGGGGTGATGACGTTGGGAACAACTCCACTCTGCGGGATTCCATCGCCCATGACCACCGCACCGCCGACACCGCGCTGCTCACCGGGCTCGATCCTACGGGGCTGGCGGCGTTCCAGTATCACGGGCGGCAGGGCGCCCTGCCCGTTTCCGGTGGGAACCTCTTAATATACGCCAACCCCACCTGCTTTGCCCGCGCCGGGCGATTCCTCGGTCGGCAGATACCACTGCCGGGTGACGACTGGACCATCGAGGGTTTTCGCCATACCGCTGAGCTGCTCACCTGCGACTTCGACGGTGACGGCTCGATCGACCAGTTCGGCTTCTGGCATCCGCGGTGGATTTACTACTTGCCCTTTCTCTGGTCGTTCGGAGCCGAGCTCACTAACGATACGACGACGGAGTGGAGGCTGGTTGGACGCGAGGCGGAGCAGGCGTTTGAGTTCTATCGAGAGCTGCTTCTCGGCGGTGGGGGGAGAATGCCCCGGCGGGTCTGCCCGCGCCCGGACGAGGTCCCGCAGCTCTTTCAGGACGTCGGCTTCCTGACCGGCCGGGTGGGGATGTGTATAAATGGTCCGTGGTTTCAGCCGTTTCTTGCGAGCACCGATCTGGCGGATTCATACGTCGTCGCCCCCATTCCGTCGGGCCCGGCGGGGCGTGTAACGCGCATCACCTGGGACGGAGTGGTGATTCCCGCGAACCTTCAAGGCGCACGGCGGGCCATCGCAGAGCAGTTTGTCACCCACTTGCTTTCCGGGCCGGTGCAGGACGCGATCGCTCGCACGGGGAAGGCTCTACCCGCACGCACGCGGTCTGCACCTGCGTTTATCGATCCCCCGGGCGACACGCGCCGGCAGCGTTTCGTCGATGCCCTCAGCTATTCGCGTATCCAGCCCCCGTTGCCCCGCTTCGGTGAAGTGGACCGGGTGATCAATGCCCACTTGCGACGGCTGCTGGATCGGCCGCGGGATCTTACAGCCGCGGCGATGCTCGATTCCCTGGCCCGCGACCCGGTCATCGCTCAATCATTCGTTGCCCCAAAGGTGGCGTCCCCATGAGAGCGAGGCAACATCCCCTCGTATGGTTTCTGTTCCCCTGGGGCTTGGGGTTTTTACTCCTCACGTTTGCTCCCCTGGTAGGGTCATGCGCTCTTTCCTACACGAAGGTGGGCGCCGGGCTCACCCTTGGGGAGCTCACATGGGTCGGTATGGCCCACTATGAGAGCGCACTGGAGGTCGACGATCAGGTCGAGCCCGCGGACGGCGATCCATGGTACTGGCGATTGCTGGGGGGCATACCCCGCGACCAGCGGTTTTACACCTCCTTATACAACAGCCTGTTCTATTCTCTTTTCGCCGTTCCGCTGGGGCTGTGCAGCTCGCTCTTGGCGGCGTTGCTTTTAAACCGATCATTTCGGGGGCAGTCGGTGGTCCGGGCGATGGTTTATCTTCCCCACGTCCTCGGCGGCGTTGCGACCCTGGTGATCTGGAGCTGGATCTTCAATCCGCAGTTCGGCGGACTCAACCAGGCACTCTCTTTGATCTACGCGGGCCTCGATCCGCTGGTGAGTCTCTTCCACCGCGGAGGAACTGCGGGTTGGCTTCTGCCCCGCTGGCTCTACTCGCCCACATGGTGCAAGCCGGCGGTTATCATGATTCACACCTGGACGATGGGGGGAATGATGTTGATCTTCCTTGCCGCCCTGCGCCGCGTGCCCCGACGGCTATATGACGCCGCTGCACTGGACGGAGCCGGGGTATTCCGTCGTTTGCGGCACATTACCCTGCCGCAGATCACCCCGGCCATTCTGTTCAACACCACTGTCTCCCTCATCTTCGCGATGCAGAGTTTCAACGAGTCATACCTGCTGCAGAATCCCCAGCAGGACGACGGGTTGTTGTTTTACGTAGTCAATCTCTATGAGGCGGCATTCGCTCCCCCCTACCGGCTGGGGTATGCGTGCGCGTTGGCATGGATTCTGTGTGTGGTTCTGTTCATCCTGATCGGCCCTTTGGTGTGGAGTTCGCGGAAATGGGTACACTATGGGGATTGACGATTGTGGATTGCGGATTGTCGATCTGGAATTACGGAGTGCGCCGTGCCGCGTAGACGAGTGACACGAGTTCTGATGTGCGTGGGGCTTGCAGTGGTCTGCGCATTTATGCTCCTGCCGATCGCCTTCGCCGCGGTCTCGTCGCTGAAGCCGTTGGAGGAGGTGTACGTATTCCCACCGCGATTCACTGTTCTCCATCCGCAATGGTCGAACTACGGCGAGGCATTCACCCGGCTGCCCGTGGGGAGGTTTCTTCTCAATTCGTGGGTTATCACTGTGGCATCGGTAGTTGGAGCGGTGCTCACTTCGTCAATGGCCGGCTACGCCCTTGCCCGCGGGCGGTTTCGCGGCCGCGGCGTGTGCTTTGCGCTCGTGGTGGTTTCGATGATGGTTCCGGCTCAGGTTCTTCTGGTCCCGCGGTTCCTGTTGTATGACCTTCTGGGCTGGGTGGGAACATATAAGCCGCTGATCGTTCCCGCCTGGCTGGGCGGCGGGGCGTTCAATATATTCCTGTTCCGCCAGTTCTTCCGCACCATCCCGCGGGAGTTCGAGGACGCCGCCTTCCTCGACGGGGCCTCCCCGTGGCAGACGTACCGTAACGTTCTACTCCCAATGGCCCGGCCCGCCGTCGTCACCGCGGCGCTGCTCAGCTTCGTATATCACTGGCAGGACTTCCTGGACCCGCTCATCTACCTGTCGGATTTCAACAAGTACCCTATCTCGCTGGGCCTGCGGATGTACCAGTCGATGGCCGGCACCTGGGCGAACCTCCTAATGGCTACCAGCCTGATCGCCCTCGTTCCGGTAGTGATAGTATTTTTGCTGTGCGAGCGCTATGTGATGCGCGGACTGGGGATCGTAGGGGGGAACGGTGAATAGGGAAGGCAGAGTTACGAATTACGAAGTACGAATTGCGAAACGGAGGTGGCAGAAGGCGAATCAACGTCGGGGGTGCGTGATTCGGTGGGTCACTGGCGGCGGAGGGGTGGGGCCTACGTCGTTTGCATGGCATCGATGATGTTGTTGCGGGCGGCATAGCGGGCGGGGGCGAGGCCGGCCAGGAGGCAGACCACTACGGTGACAGCCACGCCCAAAGCGACCGTGCCGTAGGGAATGATGAACTCCGGATGGAACCCGATCATGCCCGCGGTGATACGGTTGTCGCTGTAGGCTTCGTGCAGTCCGAGTGCCACTCCCATGACGCTGCCGAGCACGCCCAGGGCGATGGCCTCAGCCAACACCAGCCGGACGATCTGCGACTTGAGCGCCCCCACCGCCCGCAGCACGGCTATCTGCCGGGCGCGGATGTGTACGCTGACCATCATCAGATTGCCGATCCCGATCGCCGCGACGACCAGGGCTATCGACGGAATCCAGGTGATCGCAATGGTGGCCTGGCGCACGCTGCGCTCGACCGCCCGCTTGAGCCGCCGCAACGATCCCGTGACCGCGTCGGGCCGGCCGATCTCGCCAGCGACGCTTTGAAGCACCAGCCGCTCGCGAAAGCGCTCCCAGTTCTCCTCGGGGGTGCGGCGGTCGCAGCGCCATTGCACCCAGGACATCGCGTTTGCATAACGCCGCAGCTCCTCGCGCAGATCACCCGGGAGTCTCGCATCGCCCTCGGACGCCAGCCACGCCTCGAGCTGCGGGCCGATCCGCTTGCGGAGAGGACCTTCGCTGGGCAGGCGATCCGCCCAGCGCAGCACGGTCTCGGCGACCACCCGATCTTCGACGTATTCGTGGGCTCGCGACGGGTCGAAGTCCGCGGGAGGCGAGGTCTGGGGAAGGTCCAGGTCGAGCATGAACATCGAAACCACGTCGAGGCCGAACTTGTCCTCGAGGTCCTCGCGCGTCCCGAGCAGGGCGGAAGCCGCGGCGAACTGCAGGTAGCTGGTCGCCTGAAAACCGGTCACCGCCAGGTCCAGGGCGGGGGATTGGATGACTCCGGCGATCTCGAACTGAGCCGATTTCCCCTTGATCGTGACGTCCACACGATCCCCCAGATGCAACCCATGGTAGTGGGCGGCCTGCGATGGAATCAGGACGAACCCACCGCGGGCGAGCTTGCCGAGGGCGTCCGCCGCAGACCCCTCCATGAACGTGACCTTGATCATGCCCAACAGACGCTGGGGGTCACATGCCACAAACACCGGACGGGTAAGCTTCCGCAGGAAACGCCCGATCATCGACTTCGCCGCCGTTTCGCCCTCCGAATCGGGAGTCTTGATTTCGCACTCGACGTCCACCGCCACGGTGACGTCAGCCACGCCCGGAAGCTTGCGCACGCCTTCTACCGCATCCCCCGGTACGTAGTTCCTCGACCAGACGAACGCCTCGGGCAGCTTACCGGGAAAGTCCCAGATCGCGTTGAGCACCTCCGAACCGATGCCGATGTACACGATCAACGACAGCCCGACCATAAGCACCCAGCAAACTCCGGTGCTTCGCCACGGGGATTTTCCGAACTGGTCCACCGCCAGCGATGCTCGAATCCCCATAAGCGGGCCGACGAGGCGGGCAATAAGCGGCCCGACCAGAACCACCAGCGAGGGGGCGAGCAGGATATAGCCCAGATACAGCGAGCCCGCACCCGCCCCGGCGAACATCGTGCTCAGCCATCGGGTCTGATCCTCAGCCGACACGAAACACTCGTGGGTGATAAGAAGGGCGATCCCCACCGCACCGGCAAGAAACGGATACGCGGACCGGGGAGGCTGCGCTTCCGTATGAACGGCGGTCAGCGGTTGCACCCGACACACCTGGAACACAAGAAGCAGCCCGCTGACGAGTGTCGTGACGATGCCACTGGCGGCCGAAAGACCCAGGCCCCATTCGCTCACCTGGACCTGTATGTACCCGTGACCCGCCCAGCCGGGGGCGCCTCGGGCGACAGCGATGCCCAGACCGATGCCCAACAGGGTCCCCACCAGGCCCAGCGGAACAAGCTCGACAAAAATCAGCCAGGCAAGTTGGGACCGGGTCATCCCCACGCAGCGCATCACCCCGAGCAGGCTTCGCCTCTGGAACAGGCTCATGCTCATCGTCGTCAGGATGATGAAGAAGGAAGTGAGCAGGGCGACAAAAGCCGTGAGGGTCAGCAGTAAGCGGGTGATGCGTTCCGCTTCGTCGAGGATCATCTGCCGCCCCTCGGCGGACTCCACCTTGTACGGATATGGCAGGCGGCGAGCGGCGATAGTCTTCTCGACAGCCTCTTTTGCGGCCGCCAGGGCGGCAGGTGATGCATCCTCCAGCATGACGTCGATGGCCGACACCGCTCCCGGCTCGCCGCTTACCGCCCAAACATCAGCAAGGGCTATGAAGACCTGTGGTTTTTGAAACTCGCCTATCCGGGCGCCGTCGAACAGGCCCACCACGGTGAAGAAGTTCGCCGGGCGGGCTCCCTCGATGCCGAGCAGAACGTCATCGCCCAAACCGAGTTCCAGGTCGCCGGCGGTTTTCCGCTCCAGGACGGCCACGCCGCGCTCGTTGGGGGCGATCATCCGGCCGGCAAGGCCTGGGAAGCTGCGGAAGTGCAGCTCGTCCAGCGGGAGGATTCCGATCGCGTCTACATACCTCGTGGAGAACGCGACCAGTTGGTCCGCTACCTCCGGTGGACAGATTATCATGCGCCGTCGAAGGCGGGCGGTGACGTGGCGGACGTTGTCCAGCTCGGCGATCGGCCCGGCAAGATCGGCCTCGAGCCTGCCCCAATGGGCCCCGGCCGGTTGAACGGAAAGATGAGCGGAGCCCAGCCAGCGGCTTACCACTTCGCTGGTTATCGCCCGCCGTGCGGTCTCATAGAAGCTGGTGATCACCACGACCGTGGCGACACCGAGGGCGACGGAAACGACCGCAGCCGCAGCCCGCCCCGGGCTAGCCCACCAGTTCCGCGTAGCGAGCTGCCACCAGCGCCGCATGGCCTTCTCCACCGGGCGTAATCTGCCCGACGATCGCTCCATCCGTAACAACAATCACTCGATCGGCGAAGGTCGCCCCGCCGGGCTCGTGGGTGACCGCCAGCACCGTCCGACCGCTATCTCGGGCAAGAGAGGTCAGCAGCCGCCAGATGGCCTCCCCATGACGGGTGTCGACGTTTCCGGTCGGTTCGTCAGCGAGCAGAAGGGCGGGTCCGTTCATCAGTGCTCGGGCGATGGCCACGCGCTGCTGCTCTCCGCCGGCCATCGCCTGCGGGCGATGATCCATGCGGTGACCCAGGTCGACCTGCTCCAGCAGCGTGCGCGCTCTCGCCTCGACCTCACGCCCGTCCGCCCCGTCGATCACCGCCGGCAAGGCCACGTTCTCCAGCGCGGTCAGCGTCGGCAGAAGGTTGTAGGCTTGAAAGATGATGCCCAGCCGACGCCGGCGAAAAAGGGTGCGCCGCCGGTCGGTCATGTCCGCCAGGTTGCCGCCCTCGATGACGATGGAGCCCGAGGTCGGCTTGTCCAGCCCGCCGACAAGATGGAGCAGGGTGCTCTTGCCCGAGCCGCTTGCTCCCATTATGGCGACGCACTCACCTTGCTCGACGGCCAGGGACACTCCGCTCAGGGCGCGGACAACCCCCGCGCCGGAGTCGTACTCCTTGACCAGATCAATAACCTCAAGGGCGAAACCCATAGGCGGCATTCTACGAACGTCACCGCCGGCACGCCAGAAGCACGCTTGAAGGTCAGAAGGTCAAAAGGTCAGAAGGTCGAAAGGCCGAAAGGTCGAAGGTCGAAGGTCGAAAGGTCGAAGGTCGAAAGGTCGAAGGTCGAAAGGTCGAAGGTCGAAGGTCGAAAGGTCGAAGGTCGAAAGGTCGAAGGTCGGAAGGTCGGAAGGTCGGAAGGTCGAAGGTCGGAAGGTCGAAGGTCGGAAGGTCGAAGGCCGAAAGGTCGAAGGTCGGAAGGTCTCAAGATCACAACCTTCCGACCTTCGACGTTCCAACCCTGAGCAAATAGGAGGCTCTCGTGGCCGGGCCGTTACGCGACCGGCACGATTTCCTTCTTCTTAGTCCTTTTATCGCCACGTTTTTTCTGTCTCGTCTTTTTCTGTTTCGGTTCTCGATCGGCAGTCGCGCGCGCCTTCCTCCTATTCTCCGTTACCTTTCCTTTGCGGGTTTCCCTGCCGGACCGCGTGGGTCGTTCCTTCTGCACAGTCTCGCGTACCTTCCGTTCAGCGGAGGTTGCCACCGTCCGTCCGCTGCCGGACCCGCTCCAGTCGTGCAGGGCAACCCAAACACCGCCGGCTCCAAGCACGCAAACCGCAAGCACGGCCAGTAGCACTTTCTGTCGCTTCTCTTCAGTCATGACGATTACCTCCCTGGAACCTCACCCGGCCCCATTCTGCCCGCGTAACGCGACAAGTATCCGCAATTCACTACCCTTCGTCAAGTCTATGCTTTGGGACGCTCCAGGTAGCCCCCGGGTTCCCAAGATTCCACGACAAACTACACTCTTTTTTCGGCTTGTTCGCGAAGGAACTCGACTAAGACTGTATTCGCGCGCCCGTCGTCCGCCCCGGCCAGGATCGGCCGGCACGGTTGATTCGCCCCGCTGACGTGCCGCCCTGCGGTCGTCGGCGCGCGCCAATAAGAAGGTCCGAAGGCTTGAAAGTCCGAAGGTCTGAAGACTAGTGCATCGTCACACCTACTTTTGCGGGTCTGCGGCGGCGCTCTATGTGTGCCACTGCTCTTGAGCAGTGCGGAGCTTCGACGCGTGGATCGACACTGC
>SDBU01000056.1_pt1 | contig 140473 bp, 129 predicted proteins | sample 2277071 | NCBI WGS metagenome assembly SDBU01 (sample SAMN10397929, study PRJNA504765) | marine sediment metagenome | isolation source: marine sediment core GS08_GC12, 126 cmbsf | place: Arctic Ocean: Gakkel Ridge, Loki's castle | collected 2008
TTGGTCGTCGGTTGGGTATCCCACGAGTTGTCAAAACCAAGGTCGGCCCAATCATTACCTAAGGCCGCATCGCCGCTGGTCGGCACGTGATAGGAGGCGTTCGAGTCTATTGGCACGAGCGTCGTGCCATACTGTGCCAGGCCGTACGAAATATCGGTCAACTGTGTGGGGTATTGCGGTGCATATTCGTGGGAGATAGTAACACCATCAGCAGCTACCAGCGCCAGATAATCTCCATTCTGTTCGAGATTGAAATTGGTGTGATAGTAACCGAGAGAGTCAAGATATGGGTAATTAAGCGGATTTTCCTCATACGTCTTCCTCGAGGCAAATACGACAAGAAACTCACCGGGCTCAATCTGGGGGACGTCCGGGAATTGCCACTTGGTCAGGTTAGATCTACTGTTAGTCAGATACCACCCATCCAGATTAACAGCTGTATCCGTAGGATTGTAAATCTCGATCCAATCGGACGAATCGCCGTCTCCGTCCAGCAGCTCGCCTTCTTCCAACGGCGGCTGGCTGGCGTTGCTCGCCATAAATTCGCTGATGACTACGTGGGGGTCTACTACCTGCCAGTTGTTTGCCAGCAGGGCAAAGTCGGCCATATTTACCCCATCGACGCCATCCATGTCGGCAACGCAATCAAGGAGGAGACAGTATGGGGCCAACCACTGCCAGGAAAAAGCCTGAACATCTTTGAAATCAACTACATGGTCTGCATTCAGATCGCCTGCGAGTTGAGACTGAGCACCAGTGGAAACTGCCAAAAATGCTATCAATATCAGTGATAGCAAAGAGGTTTTCGCATATCTGAGCATCCCAAATTTCCTTCCTCACCGATGTTTTAGGCCACTGGCCGTGTTTTTACCCTTGAGGGTGCCCATTCTGCGACCTTTTGCAGGAGCCCCTGTAACTTGTGGCTAAGCCACGAGTGGCTCGGCAAATTGTGGCCCTTGGACAGCCAAAAACGCATAAATATACTATATTATTACTGATTATAACATTTATGGGACATCGTTGTCAATAGCTTTCCGCCAAACACGTCCTCATACACCGCAAGAATTAACTGCCCCTGCTGCTTCGTTTTTGCGAAGCCCCTCCCCCTTGTCTTCTTGCCGAAGACAAGAACGGGGGGGCGGGCAAGTGGCTGAGCCACAAGAAGCAGAGGGACAAGCCCCACAAGGGGCAAGCAAAACGACAGAGGCTCAATCTCGTCACAGAAATCTCATTTTGCCCCGCATCAATTGGGTGCGCGCTACGGGACCAAACAAACGTGAGCTTGAGCCTGGCCAACGTAGGGCAATTGGTGTGGAGTCAGGGCCTGCGGATGGTTTTCGAGAAAATTAGGCGCTGGGTTATAGCCTCCGAATGCGAAGTGAACCCCGTTAGAAAGCTCAGATGGCGCTTTAAACCCCACCATCGCTATTTATTTTTTACTCCGCCTAAAAGGCAAGGCTTTCTTTCTAACGGGGTGAACCGTGCTGTCTTTTTTCTTAGGCTACAGAATAACCAAAATCATGAGATTTTGCCAGGCCAGAACCTCGCCATGCACAATACGAGCTACAATCAGACACTTATATGACAAAGAACCGCCAGTGCCCAAAGCAAGTCCTTTTTGACCACGACCTTCGTTTCATACCTTTCATTTATCGGTATAAGGTGAACGCCTTGCTCAGTTGTTCTTATGAGCTTGCAGGTGACCCCTATTTGATTTGAAATACGTGCAATCCCAATTTGCCCCTGTGCCGCCGGTACTGAGGGGCTTAATATCACAATGTCTCCGTCATTTATCCTCGGTGACATACTGTCACCATCTACCCGCAGCGCAAAGCTATCGGGAAATAGCTTATGAATCTCTTCGCACTGGACAAACTCAACTATCTGCTCCGGCCCCTGCCCGCTAATCTGAATAAGATTAACATCCTGTCTTTTGACGCTATCAACCAAAGCCCGTGCCTGCAAATCAACTGATACCGAACCGGCCACAGAACCAATAATCTCTTTACCGATATGCTTTTTTACCAGCTCGTCAAGTTCGGTAACAGCCTGCTTCGGCTCCGGCAGAAATGTTTCATCCCAAAAATGGACCATCCCCGCGGCAGTTCGGCCGAGCACCGGAATCCACCCTGGCCTCTCCGACTTGGCAAACTGAGCTTTGGAATGAAACTCCTTTTCAATGCCTTTTTTCTCGCATAATAGCTCAACGAAAGCCAGAACCGGCTCGGCCAGTTCCGGATTGTTGGTAAGCAACTCGTCCAGTTTTTGCAGGAATCCCCTATTTGCCCCGGATGAAAATCTTTTTTCGGTGCTGTGGCCTGTAATCAGCCATTCTAAATCCGCTCCTGTAATCTCGCATATTTTCAGCAATATCTCAATCGGTGGGACCCTGTTCTTTTCATAATAGCTGTAAGTAGAGGCACTTATGCCTAAAGCTCGGGCAAATTTACTCTTGCCCCTGTCGCCGGCATATTGCTTACGCAGGACTCCAATCCGCCCAATCATCGCTTTTTCGTCATATTTTTTCACTATTACACGCTATTGCGAAATATTAATTGCTTTCTTTCGCATTTATGTTAATAATCGAATGAAAATAAATTCTAAAGCATGTATTTTAGACGCGGATATGAATGTTGTCAACAAGGAGCTTGCAAAGAAATGGCAAAATCAAAAAGAAAAAAGATGAAAGCGGCGGTTTCAGTGAAAAAGGGTAAAAAAACCGCAAGCGGCCAGACAAAAGCAGCGGAGTATGTAGGCTATCTTTGGGAACTGCACAGATTGCAAGGGCTTCTGCTGAGCCGGCTGGACAAGGAAACCAAGTAAAAGTCAGCTGCGTTTGAATCGGCGGGAGGCAGCTGCTGAAAATAGTGGCTGAAAATCCAATTCCAAGGAGCATTATTACTTTCAAAAGAAAGAGTTATGTGTCTTGTCGCAAATGCAGTTCCACGTCTGATATTACGCACTGACAGTGCTTTGTTGAAAACCTTATGCAGCCAATCTGATAAGAGCCTATCCAAATAACCCGCTCTATCCCCAAGGGAAACCCGATGCCTGCGTTGTCGGCCAAAAATGTTCTCAACCCCGTTAGAGACTTTTTCCGTTGGGTCTCTAACGGGGTCAACGTGGAGGAAACCACGCCTCCGAGCTTTTTTGGCCTGCCGTCTTGGCCTCGAACTCCGCCATAGGCGGACAAGTTTTCGCTCGGCCTCATAACGACCCGGTTATTCGGATAAGCTCTAAGTATCAAACGGGGTTCATACACTTCTAAATGGAAAAAGCACTAATGTTTCAAAAACAGACCGCCCGGCAGTTGCTTTATCAAGCCCTTAAGCCGAAGCGATATCAAGCCGGCGTTAATACTGCCTGGTGCCAAATCGGTTTCCATGATTATCTGGTTTATGTGCGACGGCTCTTTACTTAGATAAGCGTAAATCTTTCTTTCAGATCTAAATGGAAAAAGCACTAATGTTTCAAAAACAGACTGCCTGGCAGTTGCTTTATCAGGCCCTTTAGCCGAAGCGATATCAAGCCGGCGTTAATAACGCCCGGTGCTAAACCCGTCTCTTCGATTATCTGGTCTATGTGCGACGGCTCTCGACTTAGATAATCGTAAATCTTTCTCTCAGAATCACTTAGATTTAACTGGCTTGCATCAAATAGGGGCGTCTCGATCTTTTCAGAGGCCTTTGCAGTCGCTTCGGTTACATGGCTTTGCAGTTGTTGGCCGATATAGCCGAGAGCTTCCATCACATCTTCGATGGATTCGATTAGCTTTGCGCCCTGTTTTATCAACTGATGAGTACCTTTGCTCAACGGCGAATCAATTTTGCCCGGCACCGCCATCACCTCACGATTATTCTCCAGCGCGGCCCGGGCGGTAATCAGCGCTCCTGAACGTGAGCCGGCCTCGACAACAATCGTCCCCAGTGACAGCCCGGATATTATTCTGTTGCGAGGTGGGAAGTTCTCCGACAGCGGCTCGTACTGCAGTGGCAATTCGCTAATGCAGGCGCCGGATTCAACTATAAGCTCAAAAAGCTTCTTGTTCTCCGGCGGGTAGATATTTGCAAGGCCGCAGCCCTGCACTGCAATTGTGCGTCCATTGGCTGATAACGCACCTTGATGTGCGGCGGTATCTATGCCGCGGGCCATTCCCGAACAGATAGTAAAGCCGGCTGAACCTAAAAAATGGGCAAGGCGGGAAGATTGTTCCTGACCATAGAGACTACAGCGGCGGGAACCGACTATCGAAATGCACAAATTGTCCTGACGAGTTAAACTGCCCTTAATATAGAGGACCGGCGGAGGGTCGTAAATCTGCTTCAATACGGGTGGATAACGCTTATCTTCAAGGTGGATTATCCAGACGTCAAGCTTCTCGGCCAGCTCCAGCTCAGCGGTTGTGTCGAATTTGTCACGCGTTGCAGCAATTTGTTCACCAGTTTTGAAACCTACTCCATCTACTTTGGCCAACTCGCTGACCGAGGCACCTAAGGCGCGATCGACTGAGCCGAAATGGTTAATAAGCTTTCCAAAGGTAGTTGGGCCGACGTTGTCGAGCCTGATTAATTTGAGCCATTTGTCTATATCGACGGAATTTTGCTGTGAGTTTGCCATTCGATTAACGAGTAGATGCCCCCTTGAAATTGGGTTTGATTGGCTTTGAATTGGCTTTGTTTTGGGTTAAAATTGGCTTTGAATTGGCTTTAATTGGCTTTGATTGGCTTTGAATTGGCTTTGTTTTCACCAAGTGTCCAATTGAAATATTTTCATATTCCACTGTTATTAAAGAGGTTACGTTCATTAGGGCATCCAGAAAATTGGCTTTGTTTTGCATAAAAGGTTTGATTTGTAAAGCGCTCATGACATTTGTAGAGATATCTCTACAGTTGTAGAGTGCCTTATATGGACGTAAATCGTTTATTAACCAAGGATTACGCCCCATTAGAAACAAAAGGCATGTTTCTAACGGGGTAAACAGATTTCGCGGATTTTTTGGCCATAAAGCCATTAGGGCATCCGCCTTCGCTAAAGCTTCCATCTTCGCTAAAGCTACGACGGACAAGTCGGTGGACAGGCTCCGGAACAGAGTGATAGAGCGAATCTCAAGAACCTTTCGGCTGTTTGGGGCGTTACGGCGGTTTGGGAGGATATTTAGGGCATAAATACCTAAGGCACAAGTTTTTGCTTCGCGAGCCATGAGGAACCCCCTTTATTATTGATTCCGCCACAGGCGGATCCCGCTTTTGCGGGCCCCCGTTTACGATTGTCTATTAACTATGAACTTTTATGATTTTAGCCTATTAGCTTGATATATATTGTACATCACAGAAGGTTGGGCGCCAAGTAAAATTAACCACAGATTTCACAGATTTTTTAACCACGGATTTCATGGATTTTTTAGCCACAGATTTCACAGATTATATGTTTTTGGGAGTGTTGGCAGATTGGGTTCAATTGAAAATGCAGTACTTGCAGAAAAATTGACAAGAATCGGGAAAAATTCGCTAAAATATGTAAAAAAGCACGTGGTTAGAAGTAACAATTGATTTGATGCTAATGGAGATTTTGAGTTGTATATTTTTGTTAATATAATGTGCACGTAGAGAAGTCATGTTATAAGAAATATATTTCTTGCTTTGCTGGCGGAGTTATGATATGATTTCTGACGGTTCTTTCTGAAGTAAGAGTCCTCAGAACAATCAAGTGGTGATGAAACGGGAGGGCAAATGACAAGGGTCTTTTCTCAAGTTAATACTTTCGTGTTTGTCGACTGCATTAAGATTTCACAACTATAATGTGTGTAATTCAGAGCATGTGGGATTTTCGGCCTTATGTAAGCTGTGTTTTGACAAGAAGTTATATACGCTGAAAAAAGTCTCAACAGTAATAGGCTTTTTTGACGATGTATTTTGTATCATACCAAATTCGGTAATTGGGAACCTGCGCATATGAAAAAGTGGATGTCGGATTCCTTAAGTGAGGTGTAAAGTGAACAAAGATCACATACTGTTAAAGCTTGTGCTGGACAAAATTGGATTCGGCAATCTACAAATAGAGAATTTCACTGCGAGGAAAATCTTACAAAAAAAAATCTATCTTCTACAACTTATGGGCATCGACTTGGGCTATCGTTACAACTGGTATCTTTATGGGCCGTATTGTCCTGCCCTTGCTAATGACACTTTCACTCTTAGAGACGAAATCAGATATGATGATGAGTTCAATAATTATGAACTTAATTCCAAAACTAACAGTAAGTTCGACAAATTGAATAAAATTGCCAGTCTGCCTGATACTCCTGAAACAAGCGAACCCGAGTGGCTTGAACTGGTAGCTTCACTGCACTATCTTAAACACATCGCCTATTGGAGCGGAAAAGATAACCCGGAATTTGAAGAGGTTTTTCAGAAGCTCGGGGAGTCAAAGCCGCACCTCGCGGGCAAGAAAGAGTTGGCCATAGTTGCCTGGGAAAGGCTTGATGATGTCGGACTGGTGAGGAATAAAACGTTAGAGTAAGTCCACATTGAATAGGTCTTATGGAAGATGAATTCCGCCATAAGATAATTATTGATCCGGTCCACGGTGGTATCGGTCTAAGCAAATTAGAAACCGAACTTATTGACACACCTACTTTCCAACGACTGAGAGGTATTAAGCAGCTTGGTTTCGCATATATGGTATATCCCAATGCCAGACACAGTCGTTTTGAACACTCCTTGGGCGTTATGCACATAATGAGCCGCATCCTCGAATCTTTTCAGAGCAAAGACAAAAATGCTGTATCTGAGGAGGACTTCCGAAAACTGCGTATAGCAGCGTTACTGCACGATATAGGTCATTATCCTTATTCTCATCTGATGGAAAGAATTGACTGGGACTCAACACAAAAGTACATAAGCAAAAAAGGTCAAAGCGAAGGAGGAGATGCTTCTCTGCCCAAGGAATATCCGAAACACGATAAACTGGGAGAGATTGTTATTACCAAACGAAAAGACATAAAGGAAACGATTGAAAGAAATAACATTGATCCGCAGGAAATCGTAGCTATTGTCAGAGGCCAACATCAATCAATCCCAAATCTGCTCAATGCAAGTTTGGATGCGGACAGACTTGATTATCTCGTACGAGATTCTTTTAATGCAGGCCTTCCTTACGGCAGGGTTGACCTCAACTACATCGTGAACAATCTTGAACTAATTGGCGAAAAAGAGAAAGAAGTAGTCGTCCGCGCAAAGGCGAGAAGTTCAGTTGAGCATATGTTGCTGGGTCGTTATTTCATGTTCAACACCGTTTACATGCATAAAACGGTGTTTGCTTTTGAGGAGATGATCCGCAAAATTGTCCTGATACTCTGGGAGAAAGGCAAGATATATAAGTCAGGTGAGGATATTGAGAAAATGGCCCGGGCTGATTCCGAAGAGTTTTTAGCTTTCGACGATGGATATTTGGATAAACTCATTGACAAGTATGCGAATAGTAAGAAGGACAAACAGCTTGCTGCTTTATGTAAAGCAGTAAAATTGCGCAAGCCACCAAAGCTTGTTTATGAAATTTCAGAACTTACGTGGGATATTAGTCCTCCCAGCGAGAAGTATGCTAGTTTAAGGACAAAATGGGGCGCTAAATTCAAAGAGTTTGCCAAGGATAAGGAAATTAAGATACCGGAAGAACGCTGGATTTTTAGTGATATTTTTGAAAAAGTACATCCGTTTTTGAGCTTGGCTGAGGCCAGAGAGTCCAGGGAGAAACCTGATCCGGCAAGAGAGTTAGTGATGGTAAAGAAAAGATCGGGCGAGATAACGAGTTTGCTCGAAGATAAAAGCAGTATTTTGCATTATATGAGTCGCTTGAAACCAAGGCTCTGCCGTGTATATGTCATTGGAATAGACGAAACAAAGGCACGCCAAATCACAGAAAAAATTGACAAGTGGCTGCGCCCTTCAGAGTCAGGTTAGTCGATGATCATTTCAGCTTAAACAGACAGCTCCGTCTTGGCTTTGCAGATTTGTTCTGCTAATCCTCCATATCTTCTGTCCGGCCAGTCATGGCAAGCAGATTGCACGGTTTTTTTGGGCCACAGAGTGCAGAGAGTTTTTTGTCAGGGGGTCCGCTTATATCCTAACAAAAGAATACCTCTTAGCGGCGTATCTAAGCGTTTAATATGGGAAATGTCAGCTCAAACTGTTCAACTCAGCTTCGAAATCTTCCGATTATTATAAGCATCTTTTACTCTACGAATGATTATAAGAAGGAATTCGTTATTTTGAAACGGAACCGATTAATCATAATTGGGTCAGTGGTTTTAGTGGTCGCTTTGGTAATTACTTACCAAGTTCGCAAAGGTTATATAACATCAAAACAGCTTATTAAAGCAGTAGAAGAGAGTGACATCACCCTGGTCAGGTCACTGATTGACAGAGGTGCTAATATTAACACCAAAAATGATGGTGGCATGCCCTTACTAAATATTGCAATCCTCAAGGACGATAAGGAAATTGCTCAACTGCTCCTGGCTAATGGCGCCGAACTCGATGTGAGGGACATTTCAGGCAAGACAGCACTTGACCTGGCCATCGCTAAGGGCCACCGAGAACTAACAGAACTGTTGCTGGCCAAGGGCGCTAAAATTGATCGTAACGATGGCCCTTTTATGGGAACCAACGAACTCAATACACTTTCATTTTTACAGATAATTCTACTTGGTAGTTTTTGGTCGAGCGTAATTCTTGCACTTTGGATAATATTTACTAAAGAAGGTTGGCCGTTATGGGCAGCTGTTCTACCATTTTGCAATCTTTTCGTTATTACAATAATCATAGTTAGGGCCATTCGCAATGCTGTCAGCACACTGAAAGAGAGTCTTTTTGTTTTGACTTTATCGATAGTTTCGATGGTCCTTATATTAAAATTTGCCACCAAAAATCAGACAAGCGTTGCTTTTATGAGTATGCTTTTGGTAGCTGCCATAGGTGGTTTCATATTTTCGTGGCGATTTGGCAATGATGATAACAATGTTTATATTCCCGCCACGTTAAATGTCCTGACGGCTATTGTTACTATAGGCATCGGAATTGTAATTCTGGTACATAGTGTTAATTTGCATGGAGAAGCTCACTTGAATGACGTTCTCCTTCAGGAGTTTTTAAAATGCCATGGAATCACCACAAGGGATCTATATAAAACGTTAAGTATGGGGATTTTTTTGCTGGTTGTTTCTTTAATGCTTAGTGTTCCCTATCTCTTCGCATTCTGCGCCATAGGGGCATGGATTGGAAAGACAATAAAACGAATCATATGGGTGATTCCTCGCTTTTATAAAAGAATTAAATCGGCGCAAACAAAATTAACCATGCTGGAAAAACAACCTGAGGATATGGATATTATAGAAAAACTCCAATCCTGAACTGCAGGAAACAATCAGGTTCAACTTCGACAAATTAGCCGAAGCCGAACGTGACAACACCAGATAATTGGTGCGAAGGATCGCACGCTACGTTGCTGATAGTCAAATTAAAGATTAAAATGTAAAAATCAAAATTGTGGAATCGCTGCGCGATAGCTTTCTATTTTTTTGGCCAGACGGTGGGGGGGGGCGGGGAGGGAAATCCAAGATTAAAATGGAAGCCTTATAACGATTTAATGGGGAATTGGGTGTCCAAGTCTGCTGTGAATTTTCTTGTCTCCTGCATCTTCTCCTGCTATAATCACTTACAAAGAATAAGGAGATATCGAAATGGTATATGAGATATTTGAAAATGAAGTTGTTATGCTTCTGATTGGCGTGGGGGTTTTGATATTTATTCTGGGAAGTCGGCGGCGGCTGAAAAGCCTTCCGGCGTCGAACATTCTTATTGCGGGCTTCTACATACTTCTGGCAAGCTGGACAGTGACAGTGCTGGAAGGTTTCTTTTGGGAAGGGGTTCTGAACTACATTGAGCATGGCTGCCATGCTGTTAGCGCGGTACTTGTGGCTGTGTGGTGTTGGAAGGTATTTGGAGGCAGAAAGGAGGCTTTGTAATGCACCCTGTAGTAGCTTTTTTTGACCTTGTCACTTTTTTGGCTTCAGTAGTTGCGCTGATTGTCCTGTTGAAGGGTTGGAAGCGGGCTTTGGAGCTCAAGGCTAAATTAGTGTTCACGGGGCTTCTGGTATTTACCTTGTCCTATGGTTTGTTTTTGTTCATCGAGTGGTCCGGGATAACTGAAGCTCTGGACAGGGCAGAGGACATCATTGGAGCGTTGATTCCAATGTGGTGGGCGTTTGTCATCTACGCCTTCCTGGCAGGCATCGTGGAACAGAAACTGCGAGAAAGAGAATCACGGTTTGAAGAACTGTTCGATAACGCACCTATCGGCTACCATGAACTGGATACCCAGGGGCGGATTACGCGAGTGAACCGCACAGAACTGGAGATGCTCGGGTACACCACTGAGGAGATGTTGGGTAGGCCTGTGTGGGAATTTTCGGCCGAGAAAGAGAAGTCGCGTGATACGGTTACTGATAAGCTGGCCGGCGACATACCACCCGGGCGGGTCTTCGAGCGGACACTTCGGCGAAAAGATGGAAGTACACTTTCAGTGCTCGTTGGTGTTCGGCTTTTGCGTGACGAGTCAGGGCACATCCGGGGCATCCGCTCAACGATACAGGATATTACCAAACGCAAGCGGGCTGAGGAGTCGCTTGAGGAAGAACGCAATCTGCTGCGGACACTGATAGACAACTTGCCGGATAACATCTATGTCAAAGATGCCGAGAGGCGGTTCGTTGTAGGCAATGTTGCGGTCGCGCGTTTCATGGGGGCGGGTACACCGGATGAGCTGCTTGGAAAGACGGATTTTGACTTCTATCCAAAAGAGTTAGCAGCCAAATATTACGCCGATGGTCAGAAGGTCATTGAGTCAGGTAAGCCATTGGTCAGCCGGGAAGAACCGGCAGTAGATCCCAAAGGCAATCGTAAATGGTATTCCACCACAAAGGTCCCTTTACGAGATAGTCACGGAAAGATTGTGGGCATTGTGGGTATTAGCCGTGATATCACGGCCCGAAAGTTGGCGGAACATGACCGCGAAAAACTTATGCAGACACTTGCTTTGAAGAACAAAGAGCTTGAGTCGATTTTGTACGTTACGTCGCACGATTTGCGAGCGCCGCTGGTCAATATTCAGGGCTTTAGCAGTGAGTTATCCCGCAGTTGTGACCTGATACATTCGACTCTTAAGGACAAGATAAAAGCTGCGGATATGAGCGAGGAAGTGCGTACAGCTTTTAATAAGGATGTCCCGGAAGCGTTAGGCTTTATTTTAACAAGTGCGAGAAAGATGGATTCGCTGCTTTCAGGTCTGTTGCGGCTTTCTCGGCTGGGCCAGGCAGCGGTTGATATCGAGCGTTTGGATATGAACGCGATGCTCACTGATGTCACCAAAAATATGGAATACCAGGTAAAGGAAGCAGGTGCAACAGTGGAGTTAGAATCACTACCGGCCTGCCTTGGTGATTCTTCGCAGATAAACCAGATTTTCTCTAATATTTTGGATAACGCGTTGAAATATCTTGACAAATCCCGGCCTGGGATGATACATATATACGCTAAAATTGAGAATGGTCAGAATATCTATTGCGTCGAGGATAACGGAGTCGGTATTGCTCCAGAACATCAGAATAAGATATTTGAGATTTTCCACCGGCTCGAACCTGACAAGAAAAGCGGAGAAGGGCTTGGATTAACTATTGTCAGGCGTATTCTCGACCGGCATAATGGAAAAATATGGGTAGAATCGGAGCTTGGAAAAGGCAGCAAATTCTTTGTGTCTTTGCCGAGTGCTTGATTGATGACAACGACGGGATTGACAGGAAAGGAAAAGCATGAACAAAGAGGGTGTTATTCTTATTGCCGAAGATGACGAGGGACATTTTGAATTGATAAAGAGGAGTTTGCAGCGTGCTGGTGTCTGTAACGAGATACTCAGATTCGCTGATGGTCAGGAGACACTCGATTTTCTTTTCGTAAAAGGAGACGGGCCTACACGTGAGCACGACAAGGAGTATCTTTTGTTATTGGATATTCGCATGCCGAAGATTGACGGAATGGAAGTTCTGGAGAAGGTCAAGAATGATCCTGAATTAAAGAAAATTCCTGTGGTTATGTTAACGACAACAGATGACCCGCGTACTATAGATCGCTGCCATAAACTTGGGTGTAGTATCTATATAGTCAAGCCGGTGGAGTATCAGGATTTTGCAGAGGCTGTTCGAAAAGTCGGTCTGCTTCTTTCTGTTGTTGAGGTACCGCAGATCGATGGAATGCCGAAAGCAAGCCGAAAGCAAAAGGTGTAGTAAAATGAATAAGGATGCGGTTATCCTTATCGCCGAAGATGACCCGGGACATGTTGAGCTTGTGAAGAAAAATCTATGGCGCAGTTGTGTCGGGAATAACATTCTGCAGTTCAAGGATGGGCAGGAGATACTGGATTTCCTGTTCAAGAGGGACGATAAGGCAAAACGCGGTGAAAGGGATTTTTATTTGTTGCTGCTTGATATTCGGATGCCCAAGGTTGATGGGCAAGAGGTCCTTCGGCAGATTAAGGAGGACGAGGAGCTGAGAAAAATTCCGGTAATCATCCTTACGACTACGGATGAGGCAAGCGAGGTTGACCGGTACTACGAAATGGGCTGCAGTTTTTATATGATTAAACCAGCGGATTATAATAAATTTATGGAGTCGGTGGAAAATCTGGGAGCTTTCCTTTCTCTGGATGGGGTAAGAGTTCCCCTTATTGATGGGGTGAGGGCCGGTTAAATTAACTGTAGTAGAAGTTGGGGGTGTAAGAAACAGCCGGTAAAACCGAGTGCTAAATGCTATTTGGCCAACCTCGTTGCAGGCAGTATTGAATTGCAAACCAAGCTCAGAGGCTCAGAGGACATATTATAAGAAAAGTTAATTGTATATTCACCCGTGCTGATAAAAAAAGATTTAGAATATAATAGACTAAAGTAGGCATGTCTGTAACCTCTTTAATGACAAGACTTTGCATTCATTTATTTTAAAGATACCAGAAGTACTTTGTAGTGTTTTGAGTGTAAGGGTATTGACTTGTGTGCCTTCTTCTATTATAATTAAGTTTTAATGACGAAATCAACAAAAACAATCGGAAAGAAGCGGACCAGAAAACGTCCCTCCAAAGTGGCCAAGGTTAAAAGCAGAAAAGCTTTTAGGAGCTACAAAGAGGCTCTTAAGTACCTGTACGAGAGGACTGACTACGAAAAGGAAAAGCGTCTGCGATACAACGTTACGACGTTCAACCTTGCGAGGATGGAGAAGCTGCTGTCTTTAGTAGGTAATCCACACAAGAAAATTCCTACAGTTCATATAGCCGGCACGAAAGGGAAGGGTTCGACTGCCACGATGCTGGCCAGGATGCTTGAGGCCAATGATTATACTGTGGGATTATATACCTCGCCGCACGTGGTACATCTGCACGAGCGAATCGTGGTCAATTCAAAGATGATTCGCGACTCGGAAATGCTTGGCCTGCTGAACCGTATTTATGCCGCGGTTGAGAAAATAGCCAAAACTGAGCAGGTCAGTTTCTTCGAGATTATGACGGCGCTGGCGTTCATGTATTTCGTAGATGCGGATGTTGATATTGCCGTGATTGAAACAGGTATGGGCGGCAGACTGGACAGCACCAATGTTATTCGACCCGAAGTCGTCGGCATAACCAGTTTGAGTATTGACCATCAGCATCAGCTTGGCGAGACGATTGGCAGTATTGCCAAAGAAAAAGCCGGTGTTTTTAAGCGTGGTGTACCGGTTATTACCGTTGAACAGGACCCGGAGGCCCTGCGTGTTCTAAAATCACATGCTACTGCTGTCAAGGCGCCATTTAGTGTAACCGGCAGCGATATTGATTTTTCGCAGCGATTTGAAACGTCACGGGAGGACGGCCCACATACGAGAATCTGCCTGACGACTGAAACGAGTAAATTTGAACACCTGCGAGTGCCGTTGTACGGCAAACATCAGGCCATCAACTGCGGTTTGGCTCTGGCTATGCTGGATAAACTCAAAGCAAGTGGTTACGAAATAGATGACGAAAAGGCAACTGAGGGACTTAACGATGTCTCGCTAACGGGCCGAATGGAGATGATTTGCGATGACCCGAGGATTATGATAGATGCTGCTCACAATGCGGCAAGTATCCGGGCCCTCATACATGCAATAGGTCAGAATATCCCCTACGATTCTATGGTGATGATATTTGGCTGTAACAGCGACAAGGACGTTAAAGGGATGCTTAACGAATTGCGATACGGTGCTGACAAGGTTGTTTTCACCCGCAGTAACTCTGCGAAGGCGATGTCTCCGGAAGACCTGGCTGAAATGTATACGGAAATGTGCGGCAAGATGTGCCAGACGGCTACAGCTCTGGGTGAAGCACTGAGACTTGCGAAAAGCGCTGTCGATAAAGAAGACCTGATTTGCATTACCGGCAGTTTTTATCTCATCGGCGAGGCCAAAATACGCTTCCAGAAAGCCCAACCAATTCCGACCAGCTAACTGCCGGCTCTCCCTCCCAGCAAAAAATGCTGCGCCACATGTATGCCTAATTACTTCTTGCTGCCTTTATCCATTATCCTAATTTCGTCTGTTGCCTCAAACACGGTTCCATCCGTCAATTGGCCGGTGATTGTCAGTTCAACGTCGCCTACATCAAGAATGGGCTGAACGTCTTCACGGCTGAACCTTGCTATGGCAACTTGTTTTTGTTCGTTAACCGAGAGCGACTCGGATAGGACTAGGTTTTCAAGAAAAACGGTATTGGGATCGATATCAGCAACATCATACTCCTCGGGAAGCCAAATGTAGCTTGTAATCCATTTGCCTTTGCTTGCGAGGTTAATGGTATGTGGGAGGATTCTGGCCTCGGCGAATATTGGTGACTCGTAAGCTCCCATGTCGATTCGACCACCGATTACGCGGGGCCTGCCATCCAAATCCGTTTCGTTCGGTTCGGCTATGTAATTTGGGTCACCAGTGTCGATGCAGGGTGAATCCGGGAGCAGGTGATAATCGCCATCTACCCAGAAATCATCGTTCGCATCGTAAGGTGTTCCATTTGCGTCCCAATATCCCGGCTCAACAAAGCACGGTGCAGCGTCCATATTGCCATTTCCCCAATTGAGTGTTTGGTTAGAGCCAGCAAAAATATCAGTTGCTCCACCTTCCACATCGCAATAATTGACTGAGATGCCGCCATATTCACTTTCAGGGTAATCTGGAAACCCCATAGCTATCTGGTTTCCTGCTTCGGAGGTGTTTGCCCAGAGGATGGAGTTACTGATAATAGGATAGCAGTCGGAAAATGCCCATATCCCACCTCCACAGAGATTAGCTCTGTTGCCTGTTATCGTGCAATTTATTATCTTTGCGTTGCTTTCCATATTGCAGCAGATACCGCCTCCGCCGAATTCCGTGAAATTACCCGAAATTATTGTATTACTTATCGTGGGACTACTTCCAGTAAAACAATTTATGCCGCCACCCAGAGCAAAATAGCTATGTTCTTCCCTGACAACATTGCCTGTGATAATGCAGCTTTCGACTATTGCGTTATTCTTTAATAGGGTAATTCCACCGCCTTGATTATTATTGACGGAACAATGCTCGATTGTTGGACTCCCCCCATAACAAACAATCCCTGGAGCATCATAGTTTTCGGTGATAACACAATTTCTAATTGTAGCACCATACAAAGCAGCAATTCCTCCTTCGTTGCCTTGTACAGTACAGGATTCAATTATTGTGTTGTAACCACAGGCAATTCCATAGCCAGTGCCATACGGATCCGTGGATGTGCAGTTCTTGATCACACAGTTCTTGATGGTTGGACTGCCGTAGCCTGTACAACGGATTCCTCCACCTACAGAATCTGCACAACCATTTATGATAGTGAAACCTTCAATTGCAACTGAAGAACCTTCCTTGGAATGGAGATAAAATCCCCTGCCCTGACCCTGGCAATCAATAATACAGTCATTAGGCCCGTTCTCACTACGCACGATTATGCTCTTACCGTGAAAGTCTAAATCCTTGTTACCATCACCTGTGTATATACCATCTGCGACAAGGACCACATCGTGGTCCACCGCATCATTTATGGCAGCTTGGATGTTATTGAAATCCGCAGGGCCATCGGTATCAACGTAGATAATTTGCCCCGCAGCAGTTCCAGCAGCCCCCAGCGCTACCGAAAATACCGAAATAACCACCCAGGTTTTTACATCTGTCCTCTTGCGCATTTCTATTCCTCCGAAAAAGAGTGTGAAATTCTATAAAATTTTACCAAATCAATTGGCTTTTGTCCAGAAGTTTTGCTCTATAAAAGCACAATTTCTGCACGCACAAAAATGGCATGCACGCCTTCATGCCTCGATTTTCAATTTGCAATAGTAAAGAAATTGGGTTATAAACCGCTTTTTCAGTATTGGCAGCAATAAAATGTCTGTCAGTAATGGTGAGCGAAAAAAAGGGAAATACTTGTAAGAGGACATTGGTAATGGCGGAAGCAAAGAAATATATCGCGGTTGACCTTGGTGCCGAGAGCGGCAGAGTAATGCTCGGCTCGGTTTCGGCTGACAAGCTTGCCCTTGAAGAAGTCCATCGCTTCAGCAACGGCCCGGTCGAAGAAGCCGGCACATTGCGGTGGGATTTCGAGAGGTTGTTGTCAGAGATAAAAACCGGCATAGGAAAAGCGGCAAAGCAGGCAGGCGGTGACATATCGGGTATCGGCGTCGATAGCTGGGGCGTTGATTTCGGGCTCCTGGATGCCGACGGAAAACTGATTGAGAAGCCTTATCATTATCGTGACAGCCGAACTAATGCAATGATGGATAAAGCATTCGAGTTGATGGGCAAACGCAAAATCTATGAGAGCACCGGCATCCAATTTATGCAGCTAAACTCCTTATATCAGGTGCTTGCGATGCGTTTAGGCAATTCGGACGCCCTTAGTAAGACCAAACAATTAATCTTCATAGGCGACTTGTTCTCCTACTTTCTATGCGGCCAAGCTTTCGGTGAATACAGCCTGGCAAGCACCTCGCAAATGATGGACATGAAAACAGGACAATGGTCGAAGCCGATTTTCGATAAGCTTTCTTTGCCTATTGATATTATGCCGGACATCGTCGAAACCGGCACTGTTGTGGGCCAATTAACCGAGCCGATCGCGGACGAACTTGGCTGCGACCAGATTCCCGTTATTGCAACCGCCTCACACGATACAGCATCCGCTGTTGCTGCGGTGCCGGCAGAACAAGATAATAACTGGGCGTATCTTTCGTCGGGGACGTGGTCTTTGATGGGCGTGGAAGTGCCTCACGCGATTGTCAACGATAAGACTTTTCAATATGAGTTCACCAATGAGGGTGGAGTTGAAAATACGATTCGGCTTTTGAAGAACATAATGGGACTGTGGCTGATGCAAGAGTGCAGGAGACAGTGGCAGCGTGAGGGTGTTGAGCTGTCTTATCCCGAAATGACCGACATGGCCCAAAAAGCCGAACCGTTCGCTCGACATATTGAGGTTGATTACAGCGGCTTTCTTGCACCCGGCGACATGCCTGAAAGAATAAACAGTTACCTCGCTGAAGCAGGCCAGAAACCAATCGACGATAAGGGACAGATGATAAGGGTGATTCTGGAAAGCCTCGTGTTGAAGTATCGCGTAGTTATGGAAAGAATCGAAGATATTACAGGTCAAAAGATAGATTGTCTGCACATTGTCGGCGGCGGAATACAGAATGAGCTTCTTTGCCAGTTTACAGCTAATGCAATCGGTAAGAAAGTAATCGCAGGACCAATAGAAGCAACGGCGAGCGGCAATCTTTTGATACAGGCCAAGGCGGCCGGGCAGATTGAAAACTTAGCTGAACTCAGAAAAATAGTCCGCAATTCTTTCGAGCTAAAAGAGTATCAGCCCCAGGAAGCCTCACTCTGGGAAGAGCAATACAAAAAAGTGCACAAGTCGTAAATGAACAGTGTTTTTTCTGTTGTGCCCTTACTGGTAAAAATATATTACCAGCAGGGAAAGGGATATTTTGATAGAAGAGCTTGAGCAAAAGCTGGATAGTTTCGATTCTGCAGAGAGAAAAGAAGCGCTCCTTGCACTATGTGAAAAGGTGCGGTCCGGTGAAATTGCTTTGCCCGAGCCCGGCACAGATGTCAATCTGCATTGTCATACATTCTTCTCTTACAATACTTACGGTTATTCTCCGAGCAAATTCGCGTGGTTGGCTCGCAAACGGGGTTTGGCTTTTGCAGGAGTCGTGGATTTCGATGTCCTCGACGCTCTGGAGGAATTTCTTGAGGCGGCGAAGATGTTAGGCCTAAAAGGCTGCGCTGGTTTGGAGTCGCGAGTTTTTGTGCCGGAGTTTTCCGACAGAGTGATTAACTCTCCCGGCGAGCCGGGTATTTCGTATCATATGGGCGTCGGATTCCCAACTTCCAGGTTACAGGGCGAGCTGCAGGATTTTTTGCTTAATCTTCGCGAACTTGCTCAGCAGAGAAATCGGGACCTAATGGGTCGGGTAAACAAGCATTTAGCGCCTGTGGAACTTGATTATGAGCGGGACGTGCTTGTTCTAACGCCATCAGGCAACCCGACCGAGCGTCATATCTGTCTTGCATACGCCCGCAAGGCCAGAGAAATCTTCGATGATGATAAAACGCTGCAGCAGTTTTGGTCTGAGAAATTAAGCGTCGAGGTCGAATTATCAACACTACCTGAAGAACGGGATTTGCTGAATGCGATTCGAGCAAAGACTATGAAACGCGGCGGTGTCGGTTATGTGGTACCTGATAAAGGCTCGTTCCCGCTTATGGCTGACACGAATCAGTTTATTCTTGCCGCCGGCGGCATCCCGACAGTAACATGGCTGGACGGCACCAGCGAAGGAGAAAAGGCGATTGAAGAACTACTGGAGGTGAGCAAAGCTACCGGCGCGGCGGCCATCAATGTTATACCAGACCGCAATTATGGAACAGGACATGGAGAGGAAAAATTGGCTAATTTGTACAGCGTGATTGAATTGGCCCAAAAGCTGCATCTGCCTGTTGTTGTCGGGACGGAAATGAACAGCCCGGGACAGAAGTTTGTTGATGATTTCGATACTGGGGAGCTTTCGCCCCTGGTGCCGGTATTCTTAAAAGGTGCTCAGATTTTTTATGCCCACTCGGTACTTCAAAAACAATGCGGACTGGGATATACCAGCGAATGGGCAAAGAAAAATTTTGAAGACGTTGCAAAGAAAAATGAATTCTTCCAAACGGTTGGAAGTTCTCTGCAGCCCCAGCACGAAGACAAACTTGGCGGCTTAAGTGAGGATGTAACCGCCCAGGAAATATTAGATAATATAACTCACAACATGTGAGCTAAAAGATTAGGACACAAGAAACACGCACTATTATGGCAGATTTACCGGAAACACAATATGCCGTACAGTTGGTCGGTCCGGACGAGCTTGTTCTGAATAAATCAAAAGAGGTCTTCAAACCTGGCCCCCATCAAATTCTTTGCAGAGTGGAAGTGGTCGGGCTCTGTTTTTCCGACCTCAAATTGCTAAAGCAATTTTCTTCACACGTCCGCAAAAGCGAATTAGTAGCTGGAATTGACCCTGAAATACTAAAAGAGATACCCAGCTATGTCCCATGTGAAGCAGCGACTGTGCCCGGTCATGAAACGGTAGTTAGAATCGAAGCAGTCGGGGCCGGCGTAGAAGACTTTAAGGGCGGCGACCGTTTCCTTGTCCAGACCGATTACCGCTGGCTTCGGACTGCCAGTTCTAACGGGGCTTTCGGCTATAACTTCGAAGGGGCACTTCAGGAATATGTGTTGATGGATGAAAGGGTCATAACCTCGCCGGAAGGTGAGTCTATGTTGATACCGGTTTCAGAGGAGCTTTCAGCCTCAGCCATAGCACTGGTCGAACCGTGGGCCTGTGTTGAAGATGCTTATGTCTCCGGGGAACGCACAGGCATAAAAACAGACGGCCAAATGCTTGTAGTAGCTGATGAAAAGGTGGACGAAGATGCTTTTGAAAATTTATTTAATCGCTACGGTAAGCCGGCTCAAATAATCTGGATTTCAAAATCACCTCCAGTGGAACTGGATGTACCCGTCAAAAAAGTCACAAATGTGTCAGAGCTGGCCGATGCCGGTTACGACGATATCATTTACTTCGGCTCTGATGCCAATACAGTCGAGAGCCTGTTTGCAAAGGTCGCCACAGGAGGATTGTTGAATATCGTTCTTTGTGGCGGCAAATTCGGTCGGGATGTTGTCACTGCGGTGGGCCGGATTCACTACGGCCGCATTCGCATAGTAGGCACAACCGGCTCGGACCCGGCTGATTCTATGATAGTGATTCCCGAGACCGACGAGATTCGGGTGGGTGATAAGATTAATGTCATCGGCGCAGGTGGGCCCATGGGAATGATGCATGTCGTACGCAATATCTGTCAGGGTGTGAAAGGCGTAAGTGTTTTTGCAGGCGACCTGGACGACAACAGACTTAAAACCCTGACGCAAATCGCCGCACCCTTGGCCGAGAAGAATGCGGTTGAATATAAGCCATATAATCCTACCAAGGATGAAATTACCGAAGCTTTTGATTATACTGTTTTGATGGCGCCTGTGCCCGGCCTTGTTGCTGCCTCAGTGCACAGTACCGCCAGACGGGGTCTGATAAATATCTTCGCCGGCATTCCCGCCACAGTGTCAGGCGAGATTGACCTGGATACCTATATTGAGAAAAAGTTATATTTCATCGGGACAAGCGGCTCGACTTTGGATGATATGAAACGAATGCTGGAAAAGGCCGAATCCGGCTCACTTGACACTAACGTCAGCGTTGCAGCCATCAGCGGCCTTGAGGGTGCAGCTGAGGGAATCCGGGCGGTTGAGAACAGGTCGATAGCAGGAAAGATTGTTGTCTATCCGGCCTGCAGAGACCTGGGGCTGGTGGCATTGGAAGAGTTGAGCGAAAAAATGCCGCAGGTGGCTGCGTGTTTGAATAACGGTTTGTGGACGAAGCAAGCAGAAGATAAACTGTTGGAAATATATCATAATTCATAGAACATAAGGAAAACAAGTCAACGAATTAAGAAATGGAAAGGGGTCGATTATGAAAAACAAAATAGCAATGAGGCAGCAATCGAATAAGCAAATTTGGCTTTTCTGCGGGCTTTTGTCGGTAATCTTTTTGGCTGCTGGATGCTTCGAGCAGAAATCCGGATTCAATGGTTTGAAAATGAACCTCGGAAATCTACCTCGCCTGTCGGATGCCAGGACGCGGTCTATCAGCCCGGAGAGCTTTACCGGCGAGAAGGGCAAGGCAGGTATGGCAACGGAAGGCACCGGGGCCAACGCGGCACGTGAGCTGGGACAGGGTTGGAAGGTGTCCCCTTCGGTCAGGATTGGGGCCGGCCAAACCTTTTTAATGGCCGATATAAAAGGCACTGGAGCGATACAGCACATCTGGATGACTCCGACTGGAGATAATCGTATGAACATCCTGCGAATTTACTGGGATGGCGAGAAAACACCGTCCGTTGAGTGCCCCGCCGGTGACTTTTTCGCGTGCGGCATGGGTCAGTATATTAAGGTGACTTCGATGGCTGTTTGTGTCAATCCCAAGAGCGGCTTCAACTGCTATTGGGCAATGCCGTTTCGCAAGCGATGCAAGATTACGATGACCAATATCGATGAGAAACCGATGACGCTGTATTACCAGGTCGACTATACGCTGACCGACGTTCCGCAGGATATGGCATACCTGCACGCACAGTTTCGCCGGGTCAATCCGCTTCCGGACAAAGAAGACTACACCATTGTTGACGGCATACGTGGACAAGGGCAATACGTAGGAACGTATATGATATGGGGCTCGAACAGCCCGGGCTGGTGGGGTGAAGGTGAGATCAAGTTCTTTATGGATGGGGACAAGAAATTCCCGACAATCTGCGGTACGGGGACGGAAGATTACTTCTGCGGCTCCTATGGTTTTGATAAACCCCAGGGTGGTGGGTACCAGGAATTCAATACACCTTTTGCCGGTATGCCTCAGGTGATAATGTCTGAAAAGCAGCCGCGTTTCGGGCTGTATCGCTGGCACATTATGGACCCAATAAGATTTGAAAAAGACCTCAAAGTAACAATGCAGGCATTAGGATGGCAGAGCGGTGGAAGATATCTGCCTCTAAAAGACGACCTTTCTTCGGTTGCTTTCTGGTATCAGACTGAGCCCCATGCTGCTTTTCCTAAACTGCCTGATAAGGATTCGTTGAAAAACAAGTGATAATTACACGTTCCAAATTACAGTTTTCGTTTTTATCCGCCAGAGGTGCGGCGGATTTATTTCCTGCGTGAAGGATTTGAGAGAAAATGAGTGATTCTAAAAAGATTGAAGCTGCATACGAGGCGGCACGGCAGCGTTACGCTGAGTTAGGTGTTGACACCGAAAAGGCAATAGAACGCCTAAGCAAGACGGCCATATCGCTGCACTGCTGGCAGGGGGACGATGTAGGCGGCTTCGAAACAAGCGAGGGGCTTAGTGGGGGTGGCCTGGTTGCCACCGGCGCCTATCCCGGCAAGGCACGAACGCCCGATGAACTGCGCGAGGATATCAAAAAAGCGATGAGCCTGATACCGGGTAAGCACCGGCTGAACCTGCACGCAATGTATGCCGAGACGGCTGGCAAAGTAGACCGTAACGAGCTGGCAGCGGAGCATTTTGCCGCGTGGATAGACTGGGCAAAAGGCAACGGGCTTGGGATGGACTTTAATGGGACCTTCTTTTCACATCCGAAAGCCGAAAGCGGGTTCACATTGTCCATTGCCGATGAGGGAATACGCAGGTTCTGGGTGGAACACGGGATAGCATGCCGCAAGATTGGGGCTGCAATGGGAAAGGAATTAGGAACGCCCTGTGTAACAAACTTGTGGATTCCCGATGGGTATAAGGACATTCCCGCAGACCGCAAAGGACCTCGACAGCGGCTTAGGAAATCGCTCGATGAAATATTCACTGAAAAGATTGACCAGAACTGCCTCTTAGATGCCGTTGAAAGTAAGCTTTTCGGTATCGGCTCGGAAAGTTACGTTGTCGGCTCACACGAATTTTACCTCGGTTATGCCATCCGCAACAACGTCCTGTTGTGCCTGGACACCGGACATTTTCATCCGACGGAAGTTGTTTCCGATAAGATATCATCGGTAATGGAGTTTCTTGACCGGATACTGCTGCACGTCAGCAGGGGCGTCCGCTGGGACAGCGACCACGTGGTCATTCTCTCAGACGAGCTGCGTGCCATCGCCGAAGAGTTAGTACGAGGCGATTACCTTGAAAGGGTGCACATCGGGCTCGACTTTTTTGATGCCAGCATTAACCGCATAGCGGCCTGGGTCATTGGCACCCGCTGTATGCTTAAAGCCCTATTGATTGCACTATTGGAGCCGACGGACAAACTGCGTGAGATGGAAATGAGCGGCGACTTTACGTCACGGCTGGCGATGCTGGAGGAACTGAAAACAATGCCTTTCGGGGCAGTATGGGATTACTACTGCACAAAAATGGAAGTTGCACCAGCCCAAGCATGGCTGGACGAGGTCAAAGCATACGAAAAGGATGTTCTAAGCAAACGCCGGTAGTGAGTATGCGGATTCACTGTTAATAATACGGGAGACAATATGAATACAGAACAGCAGTCGCAGCAAACACAAACCGGAAGTGAGTTCGAACGTGAACCGGTCCCGAAGAGTGCCCTGCTCGGCTTCAAGAGCTTCATCGGGATGTACGCCGGCGAGCATTGCGCCGGAACCGAGTTAATGATCGGGCCGTTGTTTGTGGCCGCCGGGGTTAGCGCCTTTGATTTGGTTGCAGGTCTTCTTCTCGGCAACGCCCTGGCAGTCCTTGGCTGGATGTTCCTTTGTGCACCTATTGCCACCCGTACTCGTCTTACCCTCTACTATCAACTGGAAAAGATCTGCGGCCGAAAGCTTGTGACCCTCTACAACCTTGCCAACGGCGTGATGTTCTGCTTTCTCGCCGGGGCAATGGTCACCGTTTCAGCCACAGCGGTCGGAGTCTGGTTCAAGTTCAAAATGCCGGGTCTCAATGACCTGTATCCCAACAGTGTGGGATGGGTTTTTGCTGTGCTGGTGGTCGGCGGGCTGATAGCGATTGTTGCTGCGTACGGGTATAAGACAGTTGCAAAGTTTGCAAACATCGCTGCGCCGTGGATGGTCCTGGTGTTCTTAGCCTTCGGGTTTGTCGGCCTGCGGCAATTCATTAACGCAACGGAGGCTGAGGTGAAGTCGCTGGGTGACTTCTGGACTCTGGCGAATACGCATATCTGGAAAGGAGGTGCGCCGCTGGAAGGGCAGGTAAAATTTACCTTCTGGCATGTGATGTTCTTTTCGTGGTTCTGTAATATGGCCATGCACGTCGGAATGAGCGACCTGTCTATTTTCCGGTTCGCCCGCAAAAGCTGGTATGCCATCGCAAGCAGCGCGGGGATGTACGTGGGACACTTTATGGCCTGGATCAGCGCTTCAATCCTCTATGCCTATCAACTGCATCAGGATCCGAGCAATATCGATGTATTACCCGGTCCGCTGGCATATCGGGCCGCGGGGTTGGTCGGGCTCTTATGTGTGATTATTGCCGGGTGGACAACAGCCAACCCGACTATCTACCGGGCGGGCCTGGCCTTCCAGGCCCTGTCACCGAAGTCGTCTCGTTTCAAGGTCACGCTTATAACCGGCGCCATTGCAACAATCGCCGGCATGTTCCCGGCTATTGCAATGAAGCTGCTGGACTTTGTTGCCCTTTACGGCCTGGTTCTAATGCCGATGGGTGCGGTCATCTTTGTGGATTTCTGGCTTATCCGCAAGTTTGGCTTACAGAGTTACTACGCCGAACTAAGTGGAAAGACCTTCAACTGGGCCGCCGGCCTGGCCTGGCTTGTGACACTTACTATCTGTCTGGTCCTCGTCCAGTTCGGATGGATTATTGACAAGCTGGTCGGCTGGGGCGTTTTCACTATGAGCGACAGCCTTCAGTGGGTCAAAGACACCTTTACCGTGCAGATATTCTTCGTTTCACTGCCCGGCTGGTTTGTCGCCGCCCTGCTATACATCGTCCTGAGTAAAATTTATCAGAAAAAACTCCGTCCCGTAGCGGCCCAATAACAGGAGAATTAAAATGCGTTCTATCTTACAGATTATTTCATTTATGGCGCTGATTGCCCTAATATTGCCTTCTGTCATCTTTCTTGCAGGCAAATTGGAGTTGGACAGGGTCAAATGGCTCATGCTTGTCGCAACGATAGTATGGTTTTTCAGCGCCACATTGTGGATGTGGAAAGATAACGGCGCCGAACAGCAAGAGGCCGGTTGAGTTGATAATTTGACTATACCCAACAGGCAAATCAAAAATAGTATTCAATGAAAAGGATTGTGCGACAATGAATAAAGCCTTGGCCGACTTGATTAAAATATCGAATGTAACAGGCAAAGATACCACACTTGTACAGGGCGGCGGCGGCAACACATCGGTGAAAACCGGAGATGGTAAATATATGTATATCAAGGCCAGCGGTACGGCCTTAAAAGATATGGGCAAGACCAGAGGCTGGCGCAGAATTCGCCTGGAACCGGTCCTCTCAATCATAGGGGATAAGTCATTGGCCAGGCTTGAGCCCGGCAAGAGAGAGCCGGAGGTAGTGGATCGGCTGCTTCTTGCCTGTGACGATAAAGTCAAAGGCGGTGCTCGTCCATCGGTTGAGGCACACCTGCACGCTATTCTTGATAAGTGCGTGATTCACCTCCATCCCCTTGTAATAGCTGCATACGTAAATGCCAAAAATGGAAAGGCGGTAATTGAGAAACTCTTTAAGAAAGAAAAATTTCCACCCCTTTGGGTCCCTTATACAGACCCCGGCTTTATGCTCGCAAAAAAAATCGCCCGCCTGGTTGGTAACTACCAAAAGCAATTCGGCCAAAAGCCCGCTGTTATGATTCTGGAAAAACACGGCCTTTTCGTTACCGCAGAAACCGCCGAGGCTGCGTTACGGCTGGTTCGCAAAGTCATAAAGCTCTGCAGCAGTAAGTTAACAAAACCAAAGTCGCGAAAAATCAAACCTGCTGCCGAAAATGATATCACCGATGCCAAATCGGCTATTCACAAGGCGGTCCACGATGCGACCGGCCAAAATCTGCCCGTAAGCTATTTTCAAAATATCAATTCTATCGCTGCATTCATGGCCCGTGAAGATGCGGCCAAACTGCTCGCCACACCTGCTCTCAATCCGGATGAGCTCGTCTACGCCAACGGCTCAGCAATGTGGCTGAAAAACTGCGACATAAAAACCATAACCGGCAAACTAACCTCACTGCTCAATAAAGGCCAAAAACCTGCTGCGGCATTTATAGTAAAGGGATTAGGTCTTTTCGTTGCCGCCGACAAAAAAACGGCCCCGGTTATCGCGGAAATTACCGCCTGTTCCGTCCTGATTCGTATCTATGCACAAAAATTCGGCGGCATACTCGCCCTGACTAAACGCCAGCAGGACTTCATTAACAACTGGGAAGCCGAGGCTTTTCGAAAGAAACTGGTAAGCGGCAAGACAGGTAAAAACTGAGATATTTAAACGGCTCCTTTGGACCGCGAATAAATGACCTAACATTCTGAAGCACCATACTCACTCAACAGCTCAATGATTTCTTGATATCTTTTTTTGTTGCCGGCATCAAACTAATCGACATTCGTACCAACGACCGGCAATGAAAGATTTTCAGTTGCTTCTTCGGGTTGAAATGTGCTATATTACTGGGTTTTAGTGGTGTTGATGTGGCAATGAAGTTCGTTTTTGCCCTCATAAGACTATTTTTGAGGAGATTTGAAGTATGGATTTTTGTATTGAGGACACTCGAAAGAAACCGCATCCGGGATTGAAAGAGCTTATAAAAGACAAGATTTTTACCCTGGAACAGGCAAAGGGCTGGCTCAGGACGATTTACGAAATTCGTTTCTTTGAGGAAAAGGTCTTTGAGCTTTTGGGCCAAAATATTATCAAAGGTGCTTCGCACCTCTATGCCGGCGAGGAAGCAGTCGCTGTCGGCTCTATCGCAGCCATTGAGCGAGGTGATGTGATCGGCTCTACCCACCGAGGCCACGGCCATTGCGGAGCTATTGGAAACAAATACGCCGACACTGAAGAAGACCGCCAGAACCACTGGAATGCCATGATGGCTGAGCTGATGGGCAGAGAGACCGGCTACTGCAAGGGACGGGGCGGCTCGATGCATATAGCCGAAGTAGATAAGCAAAATAACCTCGGCTCAACGGGTATTGTCGGCGGTAACCAGCCATCGGCTGTCGGGGCAGCTCTGGCTGAGAAATACAAAAAAACCGGCAGGGTCGTGCTCTCATTCTTCGGTGATGGCTCGACCAACTGCGGCAGTTTTCACGAATCGATGAATATGGCTTCCACCCTGAAGGTGCCCTTGGTGGCTATAATCGAGAATAACCTTTACGGAATGAGTGTGCCATTTTCCGGCAGTGAAATAGAAGGTACCAGGAAAGCAAGCAATATCACTGACATCGCTGAGCGCTGCTACGCCTATAACGTTCCAGCTATGATTGTTGATGGACAGGACGTTGTAGCGGTGTATCTGGCTGTTAGCTCGGCTGTAAAATGGGCAAGAGCCGAAAATCAGATGACTATCATCGAGGCCAAGACCTATCGGTGGTACGGCCACAGCCGAAGTGACCCGCGTGCTTACCGTACGAAGGCCGAGGAGAAGGCCTGGCACGACCGCGACCCAATTATTGTTTTAAGGGAAAAACTGCTGGCTGATTCACTTTGCACAGAGCAACAGCTGGACGAGATTAAAGATAAGGCCTTTGCGGCCATCGAAACAGCTACAAAGTTTGGTGTGGACAGTCCCTGGCCTGACCCAGCGGATTTGACCAAAGATGTATACGTCGAAGAAACTTACGAAGCTTCGCTTATCGAGTCGGAGAAAGCCACATCTGCGAAGGTGATGGAAGCAACCACTGCGTTTCAGAATGCTCTGGCTCAGGCGACCGGCAAAACGAAAAAAGAATCAACCGAGCAGGCCAAAGCAGTAGTGAAATCTGAGTTCGGAATGGATGTTATGACCATAGGCCAGGCGGTCTCCGCCGCACAGGCTGAAGAGCTGAGAAGAGATGAAAACGTTATCGTGATGGGTGAAGACGTCGGCCTTTACGGCGGAGCGTATCAGGCAACTCGCGGACTGTCGGCCGAGTTCGGTACCGACAGAGTCATTGATACTGCAATATCCGAAGCGGCTATTGCAGGCGCCGCGGTCGGGGCCGCCCTTCGAGGACTAAGGCCGGTGGCCGAGATTATGTATGTCGATTTTGTTACCATAGCGATGGACCAGCTCGTTCACGTCGGCGCCTATAACCGTTATATGTTCGGCGGCAAGGCAAAAGTGCCAATGGTTCTGCGGACCGAAGGTGGAGTCGGCAGATGTATCGCCGCCCATCATTCGGAGTCACTGGAGGCCTGGCTTATGCATCCGCCGGGACTGTATGTAGTAATGCCCTCAACGCCTTATGACGCAAAGGGCCTGCTCAAGGCCGCTATTCGCAGCGACAATCCGGTGGTATTTATCGAGCACAAGGCGACCTATGGCCAGTTCGGTCCCGTGCCGGAAGGCGATTATATCATCCCGCTCGGTGTCGCCGATATCAAAAGGCCCGGCAAAGATGCAACCATCGTTAGCTACAGCAGAATGGCGATGTACTCGCTGGAGGCCGCCAATGTCCTGGCTGAGCAGCACGGCATCGACGCCGAGGTAATCGATGTACGAACGCTAAAGCCCCTGGATATAGAAACAATAGCCGAATCTGTTCGCAAGACCGGGCGACTGGTTACGGTCAGCGAGGGCTTCTGTACCTGCGGTGCAGGCAGGGAGATAAGCGGACAGTTTATGGAATACGAATTTGGCGACGGCAGCCGTGGTTTCGATTATCTCGATTCGGCACCGGTAAATCTGGCGGCAGCCGATGTGCCTCCACCAATGAGTGAGCCGTTGGAGATAGCCAGTATTCCCAGCGTAGATAAAATTGTTGAAGCCGTTAAGGCAATTGTATAATAAATACGTACCACAAAATTCACGAGGATGTATAAATGGCAAAAGAAGTCAGACTTCCGCAGCTTGGCCAGACGATGGAAGAAGGAACAATCGTTAATTGTCTGGTCAAGGTCGGCGACGAAGTAAAGAAAGGCGATGTGATTTTTGAGATAGAGACCGACAAGGCCACCCTCGAGATGGAATCGCCGACGGAAGGTTTTGTAAAGTATATTCTCGCCCAGATTGACCAGACGCTGCCCGTTGGCGCACCGCTTCTGGTAGTCGGTGATAAGGATGAAGATGTGCCGCAGAGCTTTGTCGAATCTCTAAAGGCCGCCGCTTCTTCTCCACCTGCTGCCGAAGCCGCACCTGCGGTCCCTGCTGCTGGACCAGCCGAGCCCCAGACACCTGCAAAAGTCGAAACAAAGCCGGCAGAGAGAGTAAAGGCCTCACCGCGGGCAAAGAAACTGGCCGAGCAGCTCGGTGTGGATATGGCGGCAGTTAAAGGAACAGGACCTGCCGGCAGAATTACTGAGCAGGATGTCAAAAAAGCTGCCGATTCAAAGCCCACAAAACCAGCTCCAGTCCAAAAGACAGAGCCATCACCCAAACTCGGCACGACACTCCCACTCAACAGGATTCAGAAGATAACCGGCAAAAGAATGGTGCAATCAAAACACGAAATTCCCTGCTTTTATCTGAGTGTTAAGGCCGATGTTACCGACTTGGTTAAATTGCGGCCAAAACTTAACAAGACCAGTGATGTGAAAGTTGCCTACAATGACTTTATTGTACGAGCAGTCGCGATGGGTTTGGAAAAATTCCCGATTATGACAGGGCAGTTGGTCGGTGACACCATTCAGTTGGCAGACAGCATCGGAGTCGGCCTGGCTATTTCCGTACCGGGCGGACTTGTTGCACCGATTATCAAAGATGTGAACAAAAAGGATGTCAGGCAGATTGCACGTGACGGCAAAGCCCTGATTGAAAAGGCCCGCAGCAACAAACTGGCTCCTACGGATTTGGAGGGCGGCTGTATCACAGTAAGTAATCTCGGTGCTTTTGAGATAGAATCCTTTATCCCGATAGTTGTGCCCGGCCAATGCAGTATTCTCGGCATCGGCCAGATTAGCGAAACCTGTGTGCCCGAGAGTGGCAACATTACGGTTCGCAAGCTGATGAGTATGATCCTGTCGATAGACCACAAAGTTACCAACGGTGCTTACGCAGCACAGTTCCTGGACTATGTAAGAAAACTCCTTGAAGATACGTCTACATTTAGTCTTGAATCATAAATTTCAAAGATGATATGAAGGAGTATCCGAAATGGCAAAGAAAGTTGTCCGCAAGTCCGCTAAGGGACGCCTTTCGGCGGACTCCCAAGTTGAAGCATCGCGTTTGCCGGTTATAAGGAAAGCCACTCCAAAAGTTCCAGTTATTGGTGTTTTCGCCACAAGCGACCCGCGTATCGATAAAGCCAGTCGAACTCGTTGTCAAAACATTGCGAAGATGGCTGCTGATTGTATAAACGGCTCTGTGGTTTTTCCGGACAAGACACCGGTTCCGGTGGTTTACTCTACAGTGCTGATAGATGGCGAAGCGCAAGCTGACATTGTTGCACAACAGTTCCGCAAAGCCGGCGTGGATATTTTGGTATGCGTGCCGGATACATGGGCCTTCCCACAGCTTACCACTATCTCTCTGCTTCAGCAATTCCCACCTGATACTCCTATAAACATTACTTGCGGAAATAGCGGTCCCAAACCCGGCGTAGTCTATGCCCACGCCCTCAATGGTGCGATTAGCCAATACGGACGAATGGTTGCTTTGAATGTCGGCACTTGGCCGGATACAGGAGTGGATCCGAAGATGACCGACCAGACTGCTAAGAACCTCATCGATTGGTGCTATGCGGCGGTAACGGCTGTGGCTCTGAGGGGCCGAAGGGTAGTGATTTTAGGTCACGACTCGATGGGAATGGAAACGGCCCTGGCCCATGTGCTGCCGACAAGGAACACCTTCGGCCTTGAAATCACCCGTTTGGATATGAAGCTTTTGGCCGATATGCTGAACAAAAAAGCTTATAGCGAAAAAGAGCTAAAGGACCTGCGAGGCTGGATTAACAGACACGTTGGCAGGCGATTGGAACTTCGCGATGAAGCAGACAGTGAGCGATTCAATATGAGTCTGGGAATGTATTTAATTGTTCGCGACCTGATGGCAGACTTAAACGCAGTCGGCGGCGGCTTTATGAGCCAGTTGGAATGGGGCAGCGACCCGCGCGGTATTCCACTTCCCGTTGCTGATGTTATGGAGTCTTTCTTTAACAGCACGTTTGACCATAACGGCCGAAAAGCCCCCCTGCCCTATGCCACTGAAGCCGATGTTCAGGGACTTCTCACAATGCTGTTTATGACCTATCTTTCCGGCGGAAATCCACCTTTGTTTATGGACTTCAGAAAGGTATGGGAAGCATGGGAAATCAAGAAGTTAGCCGAAAAAGTCGGTATTAAGAAACTGGACAAGAAAGCGGACTGGTATAACAAGGGCCTTGTAGATGGTGACAATTCCGGCAGTGCCGCATTCGATTGGGCGGCAAAACCCGGGGCATCCGTCAAAAAGATTATGGGCGGCGTCGGAATGCCTCTGGCCGATGAGTCTTACTTCCCCGGTGGCGGCAATTCGGTTACATTTATGACGCCGGCTGGTATTGAAGGTATCGCAGCTCGATGCGCGTACAGCAGTATCACCGGATTGTTCTCTATTATATGGGACCAGGCCCATACAACCGATGTGCCGAAAGAGCTTGCTCAGGCAATGTGCGAGCTGACTACCCCCACCTGGCCGCACACGTTTGTCGTGCCCAAATACGCAAGTATGGTTGAGTATAAGCAGTACCCACCGGCCAATCACTTCCATATGACCTGGGATTTGCCGGTTGCCCGGCTGCAGCACTGGATGGATTTGACGGGCGTATTGAGCGTTACACCCTGGGCTGGGCGCCCTGCGTTCACTGAAGGTATTGACAGGCCTCAGCCTTTAGTTCATCTGATAAACGGCGGTGAAGATGTTTTCAAACGGCTCAGAGGCCGCTAAGGCCGAATAGTCCTCAGTTAAATTTGAAAACCTCCTCCGCGCGCTGGAGATTATCTACTCTCTGCCTCTCCCAGAGATTTATTTTCGATATGCACGACTCGTTGTACGGTAAAAATCGTTGCCTCTATCACAAACACCGCGATGAGGTTATTAGCTTGGTTCATGGTTTCCCATCCACGCCTTCGCGGGAGCGAGTTTACCCCTGCGAAAGCAGCCGCAAAAAATCACGAAATTGGGCCCCCTCACCCGGTCGCGACTCTTTCACGCCTTAGCTGAAGAATATATTCGATGACATCTCTTATGCTGATAATGCCAACCAGTTTTCCTTTTGACGTAATCGGGACCCTTCTGAAAACGTTCTTTTTCAAAAAGTCACAAACATCCAGCAAGCTTTCGTCCTCATCGAAGCAAAGTGGAGGTTGGGTCATAAAATCACTAACTGTTATTTCGTTGTCGCCATTGTCGTAGAACAAACTTAGTACATCTTTTTCTGAAACAATCCCAATCAAGGTCATATCATCTTCGACCACAGGCAGACCTGAGATGCCATACGTTGCTATAAGCTTCAGGGCTTCATATATTGGGGTGTTTGCCTTAACGCTGATTACACGTTTTGTCATTATGTCTCTTGCTTTGAGCATTTTGTCACCTTTTTTTCAGCCCAGCACCAAAAGAGCTACGGCTCACGCCGTTTTGGTGCCGGGATTAGCCGGCTATTGCTTTCCAGCTTTTATTTAGTTCTTCCATCAAAGCGATTACTTCCCGAATCATTTGAGGGTCGCGCTTTGTGTTGGCCTCGGATAAACGATTCTTCATAAAACAATAGAGCTTGCTAAGGTTAGCAGCTATCTCGCCACCGGCATCCGTATCCAGAACCGCACTGAGCTCGTTGATTATGTCCTGTGCCCTGGCTATGTATTGGCCCTTTGCTTCGAAGTTTCCCGCTTCCAACTCTTTTATTGCCAACTTCAGAAACTTGATTGCGCCGTCGTAAAGCAGGACAATGAGTCGACCTTTGCTTTGCGTGGTAACTGCCGCTTCTTGATATGCAGATAGTTTCTTCATTGCATAAATCCGTTATACGCTGTAAAGCTTTAAGCCCTGGTAATCCTTTTCAAGCAGCTTTCTGTTTTCACAGATATGACAATTACCATACCGACGAACCAAATGGCATTGCTTTCTGCTAATGAATTTGACTTATAGAGGGATGACTGTAGTTTTGTGCCACAAGTCATCCCTCCCGCCATTTCAATACTTGTCTGACGACAGTCAAGATTCGAATCCTGCTACTGTTATCTAAGTAGTTGCAACGCCATCTGCGGCATTAGGTTGGCCTGGCCCAACATAGCAACACCGGCTTGTGCCAACACCTGGTATCTGGTGAACGCCGACATTTCCGTGGCCACATCGACATCGGAAATACGAGACTCCGCTGCCGTCATATTCTCAGCTTGAATGTTGATAACTGCTACGGTCATTTCCAGACGGTTCATCTTGTAACCGAAAGCCGCACGGCCTTCATCTTTTACAATGATAGCAGCCGTTATAGCGTCCATTGCCGTATTTGCGGCAGCAGTAGTAAGGATGTTAATGCCGGTATCTGCGATACCGGTTGTGTCATCAATCCAGTCCTCGGTATCCGCATCCCATTTCTGAAATACCTCATCTGCCATAATGGTATTCAGGCTCACATCAGTACCGAATATGCCGGCTAACGTAGTGGGTGCAGCCGAAAGCGCGACAGTCATGCCATCTATGTCGCCATCACGAGCGGAGATTTTCAGTCGGTACGTGCCGTCATCGGTTGTCACAATCGAAGCAGCGGAGTAGCCGAGAAAACGGCCGTTTTCATCGTACGCTGTGTCCGGGTTGTTGGAAACCGCATTGATTGCCGCCACTATATCGTCAAGGCTATAGGTGGGACTCGTAGCGAAGGCGAAGCTGACTTGTATCTGCTCCTGATCCGTGCCGTCAGCGTCAGTGAAGTCTATGTCGATTGTCAAGGTCGTATCATCAATAGTGAGCGCAGTCTCGTCAGTAGTAGCATAAGCGCCCTCGCCCGAGCCGTCGGCGTTTATGCTGGTCATAGCGGACCATAAGCCGGTTCCTGTCTCGATACCAAGGCCCTCCTGTGTCATATCAACACCATCGACGCTGATAATGTTGTCAGAATCACCGACCTGAATGCCTACCGAGTCCGTATTGTCGAGATATGTTGTATCATTGAATTTAGTCGCTGTTGCGATACGCTCGATTTCCGCGGCCATCTCGGCAAACTCGGAGTTCATAATGATCCGCTGCTGGTCTGAATATGTACCCGTAACCGCCTGCTGAGCCAGCTGCTTCATACGCACAAGTGCATCGTCGATTGTCTGCATGGCACCTTCCATTGTCTGCAGCAGACTGATGCCGTCCTGGGCGTTACGGCCACCCTGCTGTAGTACAGCGATGTCGGCACGCATCAATTCGCGGACGGCCAGGCCGGCTGCATCGTCCTTTGCACTGTTGATGCGCAAACCGGAGGACAACCGCTCAACCGACCGCGCAAGGGCATCGTAGTTCATACCCAACTGCCGGGCGGCAGTTGCCGCCATAAGATTGTTCTTAATTGCTAACATGTTCTTAACTCCTTAAATAAAATATAACAAACATTCTATTGGACTTATCAAGCCCCCTTTAATTAATCCAACATGCAACAAGCACATCATAAGGCTTTCTTCCAAAGACAATTATCGGTGAAGATAAGAAGGACTTTAGGGATTTATTAACAGAATTTAACTGCAAAATTGTAAGACCGGTAATCCCAATGAAATCGGTACTGGTATTGCAGGGAAGCTGCTAAAAATGCCAAAAGAGCCCAAAAAATTACAAGAATCAGCCGATTTGGCTGTGGAAATTTGCAAATTTATGGTTTTCGCCGGCGTAAGTATTCTTTTATTTGTTGCGGCCTTGATAACAGAAGAATAATTCTTGCTCAGATTACTCTAAGCAAGTAAAGTGCAAGGAAATGGTGCCCCCATGTAACTGGTAAATGGTAAATGGTAACTGGTAACGGAACACTAATTACAAATCACCAATTACCAATATAGTCCAGGCGATATATGCGGAAACAAGAAGCACAAACTCACAAAAAGACACTGCTTGTATTTAATTGTCATGAATCATGGGTATATCAGCTTGGGGCATTGGGATATAATCTTGATATAATTATAGGACTTAAGGGCCAATATCTCCAAACGTGGGATGAGCAGATGCGCCCTGTGCCTCCCAATTCCCGGTTAATTACCCTACCTGAAGCGCAGCAGTCACAGACCCGTTACTACTGTATCATAACCCACAACGTAACTGATTTGCTTGATATTAAACAAAGGCACGAGCCGCGGCTTATGGTCATTCACTCCACGCTTGAGGGACGGGCACTGGAAGAAAGGTCTGATGTTACTCCGCAAAATATGAAAGAGACGCTGAAGAAATACCTGAAGCTGATTGGCGGCCATGCGGTAGCTATCTCTATGTTAAAGGGCAAATCATGGGGCTTTGCTGAGGACATTGTACCTTGTGCTGTTAATGAAGGCGATTATCTTCCCTTTTCGGGCCGGAAAAGTTCCGGACTTCGTATTTGCAATTTTATTGAGAGCCGAAAAACAATTCTGTTATGGGACTTTTATGAAAAGGCATTTGATGGCATTCCTGTACGTCTCGTCGGTCACAACCCGAATATGCCAAGTATCAGAACTGCTAATAATTGGGACCACCTGAAGAGGATATTGCAGTCTCATCGATTCTACATCCATACTGCCAGTCCGGAACTTGAAGACGGATACAATATGGCCACTTTAGAGGCAATGGCTGCGGGGATGCCCATCCTAAGCAATCGGCACCCCACTTCACCCATCGAACACGGCGTAAGTGGCTTCCTCAGCGATGACCCTGCTGAATTACGTAAGTATGCCAACATGCTGCTCGAAGACAAAATTTTAGCCACAATGATGGGCAAGGAGGCCCGAAAGACCGTTATAGAGCGATTCTCAATGAACATGTTCAAAGAGGCTTTTCTGCAGTCGATCGAGACCGCCCGTCGGAAATGGAAGCATAGAAAGCTCAATCGGTGATTGTCCCTGTGTAACCTTTCCACACCCTTTGGCTGTAGACCTACGCCTAATGAGCCCAAGTTGGCCTATATCAACACATTTATAGAGTTATCTGTAATTTGCATCTGTGGCTCAAGGTTGCCCCAATAGCTGCCATCGTGCCCGAATATGTCTGATTCGTTAGTAGCAACGGTATCGTGATTATCGGGATTGCCCCTTTCCGGAAGGTCATGATACTGTTGGAACGAACCGTCCTGGAGTGATTCGTCCCTGTAAGACTGCTGCTCGTTTTGGTTTGTGAGCATGACTTCCAGCCGTTTTACCTGAATGCCACTATCTGCAAGGCTTTGGATTATTTGAGGCAGTGCCTGCTCAACCTCATATCTGGTTTGTGCCTTGCTGACTTCCAGCAAACCGATGATTTGGTTTTCCTGCTCCTCGAATTTTATAAAAACCTTCCCCAGCTCCGGTGGATTGAGGCGGATGGTAATTTGCTGGGTCCCTGCCTGTTGGGACGAAGAGCTGTTAATAGATTCCAGAATCTGTTCGGTAATGCTCGCAGAGACATCACTGGACGAAGTCTGTGCCGGCATATTATCGGCCTTTACGGCCTCGGGAAAGGCCGATGTTTGCTCTGCAATGTAGGCTGCGGTGTTATTACCAGAGAGTATCTGCTCGAATCCCGAATTGGCGTTGTTGTTGGAGGCCGAACTGCCGCGGTCTTTTATTTGGCCTGTGGATACCTGCAGTTGCGGATGGCGCAACTGTTGGGAAACGGGTTTGCCTGGGAAATTGTCACCCTGCCTTATACCATCGTCGGCTGGCGGTCCTGTGAGTTGCGGCGTGCCGGGACGTCTTGGCTGAACAGCAGTGGCTTTGTCATCAGTTGAAGCCGCTGGGAGTATTTGGCCTTGCTGAGCGGGATTGGTTTTGTTGTCAACCGCTTTCTCGGCGGTTAGTAGGGATTTTCTTGGACCAATCCCGACAAGTCGGGGCTGAAGCCCAGAGGATTTGTTCTGAACCGGCGGTAAGCTGGGATTCGGTGCGAGTACTTTCTGGCTGGCGGGAACAACTGGTTTGCCTGCGATAGCCGGTTTTTTACTAACACTGGTTATTCTACTGTCAGTGTCAACAAGGGCTTCCGGCGTGAGTCCTTCGACAGCCAATGGAGGTGTTTTTTGACTGCCTAAAGCGTTCGAAACAGGCACAGCTTCCGGTTTTCCATTGGCAGTGGTTATTCTGTTTTGAGCACGAATATGAGCTTTCAAGGGCAATCCTTCGCCGCTTTGTTCGTTGTCAGGACCTTTTATAGGGAGCGGGCTCGTCTCCGGCATCCGTACTCTGCTCGCATTTTCACCTTTATTAGACGGAGTATCGGTAATAAGGGGCAGCTTTGAGGTCTCAGGTAAAGCAGCTTTGGGCCCGACTTGTTTTTGACCAACGATTAGAACAGGTTTGCTTGTTTGTGGTTGGGTAGTTTTTCCGGCGACAGAAGGAAAATTGTCCGGTTTTAAGTTGGTCAGCAATTTGGCAAGTTCATATCCGGCCTTCGGCTCTACTTTCCTGGCGACCCCTTCTTTGCCGTGCTCGATATTTAGCGAGTATTGAGCTAACCAAATCTGGACTAAGCTCGGCTGGATGGCCTGGTTCAAAGCCTGGTTTTGCTTTGTTGCGTTTTTGCTATTCTCGCCTTTCTGAGGCACCTTTGTACCAAGAGTAGAGCCAAATTCCGGCGGCGGTTCCTTGTTGAGCTTGTTGTGGGGATTAACAAGAGTATTGTCGACCGTTTCTGTGCCGCGAGTATTAGTGAAAGGTGTATTATCAGGTGTTGGAGGGGATAATTGCTTGCCTTTTTTGATTGCTGTGGGCTTCGCAGGGGCTGCACCGGTACCGCTTGTGCCTGCAAATATCTTGCTGATTGCCAACAAATTAGCACTCATACAGCATCCCTATTAAAAAAACCAACGTATTTGAAGCAAGCTGTGTGCCAGTAGTCGCTAAAAAGCCTTTGGAGGGTGATAACCATCTGACAATAAATGACTTATGGTAACTGAAAAAATGGCGGTTCCCCGAAATGTCTGACTATTAGCTGCAAGTGCGGAGAAATATTCCTGAGGAGCGGAAAGAATTTCCGGCCCATTGAGGTGCAAGTAAAAGGACGCTGCGGCTGACGCCTGTGGGCCTGTTAAAAAACGCACGTGTGTGTATAGAAAACTGACGCCTCTGCGAGGGCGTAGATGGGTGCTTTTTTGAGTTTTAGGCGGTTTTTTGGAAAGAAAAGCCGGTTAATAGATTGAAAGTAGCTGGCTGTAAGTACCTGGCACGATTATTGCGGATGTTTCTTGGGCAAACAAGGTTTGTACAGGGACTTTAAGGGACAAAGATGTCCAAAACGAGCAGTATATTTGATTTTCTCGAAGCCGGCATAAGGGCCGAAAGCCTTCGTCAGAAGGCGATCGCCAATAATATTGCCAATCTTGAGACTCCGGGATACCGCAGAATTGATGTCAAGTTCGAAGAGTTACTTGCCAGGGCTCTGAATTCACCCGGAGCGGTTGAGCTTAGTGAACTTGAGCCGCAGATTTATCAGCCTCAAAAGACGCCGGTAAACTCAAACGGCAATGATGTTAGTTTGGAAAGTGAAGTGGGCCAAATGGTCAAAAATACTCTGCGCTTCAAGGCGTACATTCGGCTGCTCAACAAGAAGTACAACCAAATGCAATTGGCAATAGACGTAAAATAGTTGCCCATTGTTGGTTGTTGAGGTTCCCCCAAGAGGGGTCCCCCATGGGACGCAAACCGGACAACGACCGATAATCCGCTCGGGGACGCCTCTCGGCGGTAGTGATAAAGGATAGGCCAGATGGAAGTTAACAATACCTTCAGCGTTGTAGATATAGCGATTTCGGGCTTGCGGGCCCATAGCAAACAGATAGAAGTGATTTCTTCGAACGTTGCCAACGCCCGCACAACCGACGTCGGCAACGGCAAGCCTTACCGCAGGTATGAGGCAGCATTTAAAGCAGAGGACGATGGTATCGGGGGCGTTAGCCTGGACAAAATATTTAAGGACATGAGCGATTTTCCAAGGATTTTCGACCCGGGTAACCCTAAGGCGGATGAACATGGTTATGTTTCAATGCCCAATGTTAATTTGCCCATAGAGATGATGAATTTGACCATTGCAACGCGGGCGTATCAGGCCAACGCAGCGATTCTGAAACGCTATCAGCAGATGATAGAAACTACGCTGGAATTACTTAAATAAGACGGGGAGTAAGCAATGATTAACCTAAATGGCAATGTAACCGGGGCCCAAAACGCAATGAAGGGCGTTTGGGAAGCCAACTCGATGATGCCAAAGGCGGATAACGCCAATGCCAGGAAGTTGGACTTTGATAATACCGTTAAGGCCATCGAGAAATACGTATCCAAGGTTGATGAGCTTCAACAGTCGTCAGATATGTCCATAAAGGATTTATTGTCCGGCAAAAACGAGGATATTATCTCGGTTGTCTCAGCGGCGGCTAAAGCTGACATGAGTTTCAAGCTTCTTGTGGGCGTTAGAAATAAACTAATCGAGGCCTACAAGCAAACTATGAATATGCCACTGTGATTGATGATTGATTATTGATAATTGATTATTGTAAAAGACATTAAGAATAATCAATAGAAAATAGTCAATCCCCAAAGGGATTTTATGAACTTTATCCAGAAGATAGGGGCCGTTTGGCAAAAGGTAAGCCTTGTTCAGCGGGCTTTATTGATTGCGATCGTTCTGACCTTTATTGTTGTCGGTGCGCTGCTCACTAACTGGGCCCGCCGACCTGACATGAGAATGCTCTATCAGCAACTGTCCCCGGAGGAAGCGTCAAAGATTACAGAGAAAATCAGTGAAAAGAGTATTGCCTACGAATTGCGAAACGGTGGAACAACTATCTACGTTCCAGAAGAAAAGGTCTACCAGCTTCGTTTGGATATGGCAAGGGAGGGACTTGCTTCAGGTGGGCAGGGTGGTTACAAAATATTTGATAATGAAAAAATCGGCGTTAGCCCATTTGTTCAAAACGTTAACCTCAAGCGGGCACTGCAGGAAGAGCTTGCCAAGAGTATTCAAATGATAGATGGAGTGGTGTACGCACGGGTACATATAGTATCGCCTGAGCAAACACTTTTTACTTCTGAGGCCGGCAACACTACTGCTTCAGTCATTCTTCGATTAAAGCCGGGCTATAGAGTAAGTACATTGAACATAGCTGCAATTACGAGTCTGGTCTCCGGCAGTGTTGAGGGACTGACATCTGAAAGTGTAACTGTGATAGACAGCCAGGGGCGTCTTCTTTCGAGCCAGTCGGATCAAACAATGGCCAGCGGGGCGGGGGCTGTTCAAGCTTATAGGGAGAGGGTGGAGCAGAACTTGGCAAACAAGGTCGAAGAGATGCTCACCACTGTTTTAGGACCCGGCCGGGCAACTATCAGGGTCAGCGCCGTTATTGATATGAACAGTGTCAATATAGCAACGGAAACTTACGACCCAACCGCAAAGGTTGCTTCGAAAGAAGAGATTACAAGCAATTCTGAAACTGAGCCCGGCATTGCATCAACAGCCGGCCAGCCGGCCGTAGCAGGCGGCATAAAGAAAGACGAAATAATTATTACCGAATACGAGGTCGGTAAAACTGTGAGGCAGGAGATTATTCTGCCGGGCCAGATAAAATCTCTCTCGGTGGCTGCTTTTGTTGACTTATCGGTAGCTGATGCGAATGGTGCGGCGTCCGCTGGCAGCAGCGCATTGATTATGGAATTGACTGAAGTGGAAGAGATTATTAGAAACGCGCTTGGTCTTAATAAGACGGACGCGCTTAAAGTGGTGAACGTCAGGTTTCATCGCCCGGATGTTGAATCGATGATTGATGAAAAGCCGTCCAGTTGGCCTCGTATTATGGCAATTGTCCGCCATGCATCTTTAGGGATTATGGCAATTTGTGCACTGTTTGTTCTTCGGATATTCAGAGGTGCAAAGAAAAAAGCTGCCGAGACGGCCCCGACGGGACAATTGCCCGGAGCTGAGGGACCTGTTGGCCTTCTTCCGGCTGAAGCCGGGAAATCTGAGTCATTAGTGATGCGTAAACAGATAGCCAGCGCCTTGCAGAATAATCCCGGCCAGGTCAAGCAGTTGTTTTCCAGCTGGCTCGAAGAAAAGGTAGGTTGAGTAAGTGGCATTAACGGGTAAACAGAAAGCTGCGATGCTGTTGATGAGCCTGGATGCTGCTACTGCCGCTGAACTGCTCAAAGGCGTTAACCCTGAGTCGGTTCAGGAATTGGCGATGGAATTGGCATATCTGGATGCCGCTGGTTATCAAAGCGATGAGCAGAGCACCCAAATCGCCCGGCAGTTCTGCAATTCGCTTCAGGCCGATGAAGAATTTCACCTTAAGAGCTTCCTGAAGACAATGCTGAAAAACACAGTAGGCGACGAGAAGGCAGAGCTGATCCAGACCAAGATACGGGACCTGGGGCAGGAACGCGACCCTTTTATACGTATTCGTTCTATTGATTCGCAAAAGATAGCCTCGGTTCTGGAGAAAGAACACCCTCGGGCCGCTGCGGTGGTTTTATCAGAACTGCCGGCAAAGAAAAGCTCCGATGTACTCGACCTTTTTGGCGAAAGTATCCGGCTCAGTGCAGTCAGAAGAATGACCGCTTGTGAGGATATGACAGCGGAAGCAAAGGCGCAGATAGCAGAGACGGTTTGCAAGCGTCTCGATGTTGTTTCGGTCGATGGCGCAAGTTCACCCCATGAGATAAGCTTCACTATCTCACAGGGTGAAGCTTTACCGACTCGGCTTGAGCGGTCTTTAAGGAAAGTGGCTCTTATTTTGCGAAACCTGGGTAAAGAGTGTCGAGATGGTCTGTTTGGCGCAAAACAGGGAAAAGACGACAAAGACGGTGAAACGAAACCTGGCTCAATGATAGTCTGGGAAAATATACCTCAGGTTGCTGACAGATTGCTGCAGAAAACATTGAGAGGAGTTAATGCGAAGAAATTAGCGTTAGCATTGGTCGAGGCCGACTATCGGCTCGTGCAAAAAATAACCTCTAATATCTCCGAGCGAGCGGCTGCTGCGCTGAATGAGCAGGCATCGCATCTGTCAACTGCCGGGAAGAAAGATGTCGAAGAAGCCAGAGAGGAAATTGTCCGGGTTTTGCGCGAAAGGATTAAATAAGTGGTATTAACGGGTAAACGAAAAGCTGCGATGCTGTTGATGAGTCTGGATGCTGCGACTGCCGCCGAGCTGCTCAAGGGGATTGACCCCGAAGAGGTTCAAGACATTGCTATGGAGCTTGCGCGAATCGACGCATCCCAGCAGGGTGATACTAAGGAACAGGCGAAGGTTGCCCAGGAGTTCTGCAAGTCACTTCGAGAGAAGCAGGTCCCGACATTTAGTATGAAAGGTTTTTTTGGCGAGATGCTTGTAACTGCTCTTGGCAAAGACAAAGCAGAGCAAATTCAATCTCAGATTAAAAAAGCGACAATGCAGCAAGAGCTGTTTACGAGTGTTCGTTCCGCCGGCACGGACGAATTGGTTCTTGCACTGGAGGGTGAACACCCACAGACGATTGCTGTGGTACTCTCGGAGCTGGCTCCCAAGAAAAGCCAGGAGGTTCTGGCACTTTTGAGCGAAGAGGTTCGTCTCAAAGCCGTATGCAAGATGACAAATCCGGATACGCTGGGGGCTGGAGTGAAGCAGCGGATAGCATCTATAGTTAGCGAACGGCTGAAAAGTTTCAAAGGAGAGACTCTCGCCGCAAGACCGGGACAAAAGGGACAAAATCTGCGGAAACTTGCTCTTATGCTAAGTGGTCTGGAGAATGACCTGCGAAACCAATTACTTTCTGAGATCAGCAAGCACGATGAGGAAACCGGCAAGACGGTAAGGAATTTGATGATAACCTGGGAAGATATTCCGTCAATAGCGGACAGGTCACTGCAGGAAGCGCTGCGGGCCGTGGAGTCAGGCAAATTGGCAGTGGCGCTTTATGGGGCGGATGAAGAGATAGCGCAAAAGATACGCTCAAATATATCCGAGCGGGCTGTGGCTATGCTTGACGAAGAAGCTTCACTGATGCAGGAGCCGCTGGAAAAAGAAGTTCTCGACGCCAGGGAAGAAGTTGTTAACCCATTGCGGGAAGCCAATGAGGAGGGCAAACTTAGATTTGTGGGGCGATAGCAGAATGTCACGGACGATTGCAGTCCATCTTGAGAAACCGGTTGTGTCGGTAAAAATCTCAGACGCTCCCCCTCTGCTTTCTTGCGAAAGCAAGAATGGGGACGGTGAGCAAATTACGATACAGGATTCACAGGCTAAAGATACCGTATTATCGCAAACCTGTCAGACACTCAAAGCCCTGACAGATAAGCTCAATCAGTTTTACGATGAATTATTTGCCGGGCACAAAGAAGAAATTGCAAAACTTTCAGTAGAAATCGCCAGAAAGATATTGGCCCAACAAGTGCAGAACGGAGATTATGAAATAGAATCTATTGTCAAGGAAGCACTTAAAAATGCTCCCACACGTCAGGATGTGGTGGTGCATTTGAATCCCCAAGACCATATTCTGTGCCAAAAGGCGCAGCAAGATGAGCCAAACGGCGCATTAGCCGGTATTAAGTTTATCTCGGACCCAAATATTGGGCGGGCGGAATGTTTGCTCGAGACGCCAAAAGGAATAGTCGAATCGTTGATTAACGAGCATCTGGAAAGAATTGGTAAAGCACTTAAGACGGCGGAATAATCTATGACTACGAGTCAGGTTGGAAACTGCTCAATTGATTTTGAGAAACTTCACTCGACACTGCGGGATGTAAATCTGTTGGATTGCCGGGGTTCGGTAGTGCGAGTGTCGGGTCTGATGATTGAATCTAACGGACCAATAGTGGGCTTGGGTGAACTTTGCGGCATCAATATTCGCGATGGCCGGCGAGTGCTGGCTGAAGTGGTAGGTTTCCGGAGCGACCACCTTATCCTGCTGCCGTTAGAGCATATAGAGGGCATATCACCGGGCGATACAGTAACCGCCAGAACTACTCCACGCTATATCAGCCTGAGCGAAAGTATTATGGGTAGAGTGGTAAATGGGTTAGGAGAGCCCATCGATGGTAAAGGACCATTAGCAGGGACGGAAAAGAAGCAATTAGATGCAAGCAGCCCGCCACCTTTGAGCCGCAAAAAAATTACCCGTCCTATGGCTTTAGGTATCAGGTCAATAGACGGAGTGCTAACCTGCGGCAGGGGACAGCGAATGGGTATCTTCTCGGGCAGCGGTGTGGGTAAGAGCGTTCTGCTTGGTGATATTGCCAATTCGAGCGATGCAGATGTCAACGTTGTGGCATTGATAGGCGAGCGAGGGCGGGAGGTCCGCGAATTTCTCGAGGCCGACCTCGGCTCGGAGGGTTTGGCCCGCAGCGTTATCATCATTGCCACATCGGATTCGCCTCCGATTCAGCGGGTAAAGGCGGCATTCGTAGCTGTCACAATAGCCGAATACTTCAGGGACAAGGGCAGGAACGTTTTATTTATGATGGACTCGCTTACGCGGTTTGCCCAGGCCCAGCGGCAAATAGGACTTGCAGCGGGTGAGCCGCCGGCTACTAAGGGCTACTGTCCGAGCGTTTTTTCAGTAATGCCAAGGCTTATCGAACGTCTCGGATGTGCCCGGAGCGGCAGCATCACAGGTGTTCTGACAGTTCTGGTTGAGAACGATGATCTGGCTGACCCCGTGGCTGATTGTGCCATGAGCTTGCTGGATGGCCATATAGTTCTGTCAAGAAAATTGGCTGACAGGGGACACTATCCTGCTGTGGATATCTTACGAAGCATCAGCCGGCTGATGCCGGCAGTGGTGAGCAAAGAACACCAGCTTGCTGCACGGAAGCTCAAGGAAATATATGCCATCTATACCGACGCTGAAGATTTAATAAACATCGGTGCGTTTGCAGCGGGCAGCAATCGGCATATCGATGGAGCGATAGCGATGATTGAAAGGATAAACGCTTTTCTCATTCAGCCTGTTCGAGAGAGAACTGATTTCAAAGAAACTATCAGACAATTGACTGCCATTACCCAATCGTGGGGTGAGCTGCTGGGTTCCCAAACGCAATAAATCCGTTTGCCGGAGACGTTAACCCGCCACGGGGATTGGCGGGTTAAGTATTTAGAGTTGAGCCCCGTTAGAGGCCCGATGGGAAAAAGGCTCTAACGGGGTGAGAATTGGAAATTAAATGAAGCGATTTGTATGGCGTTTGCAGCGTGTTCTCGACATAAAAACAAGGAAAGAACAAAAAATGAGGTCTGAACTGCTTGAGCTGACCGAAAAGCTCGCCGAGACACGAGGCGTACTGCTCATGCAGCAGAGGATATTGCAGGATATAATCGCCGGTTTGGCCGGGGAAAATCCTAAGAAGAGATTAAGCAGGCAGGAATTTTTCTTGAGATATTCAGCGACAAGTGATGAGCGGATTGAAAAGCTCAAAGAAAAGATGAGTGTATTGGACTCGCAGCAGAGAGAGAAAATTGCTGAACTTTTAAAGGTCAGAAGGTTTAAGGAAGGTTTGGAAAGATTACGAGCCGAAGCAAAAATACAATTTATTAAGGAACAGGAGAAACTCGAACAGAAAGAATTAGATGAGATAGCTACAGTTTCATTCGCTCGAAATATGATACTGGCCGAATAAATAGACAATAACAGGAACTGATATTTTGCGTTCCCTTACATGCAGGATGCTGCAAGAAAAAAAGGAGAAAACCAATGAGTAAGAAACTAATAATAATGATAGCCGCAGCGGGCTTGATAAGCTTTGCGGGAGCGTTTGCCTTTGCATGGTTTACTAAATCAGCGCCGGTAAGCCAGAGCGATGAGTTGAATAAGTCCACAGTTGCTGCTATTGACAAGCCATGGCTGCCGCAGCCGGAAGCCGGTACGATGGGCCCAACAGATAGTACAATGAGGAAAGCTTTGACGGAAAAACGGCTCAAGAACCTTGTCTTTGAGGTCCGGCAAAAAATCAAGGAGTATGACAATAAGCTGCAGGCACTTGAGCTGCAGGGGCAGAGACTACAAATCACCCGGGATACGTTAAAAAAGGACATCGAAAACCTCAATAATCTGCAAATCGAACTTGCTTCAACCGTTGCCGGTCTCAAGGAGCAGCGGAATAAGTTACTTAAGACCAGAGTTGATATCACAAAGGAGGAAAAAGCTAACCTGGTATCAATAGCAGCTACTTATGACAAGATGGACGCCCAGAGTGCCAGTAAAATATTGACGAATATGTGTACAAAGCAAAGTGCTGATGTTGGAGAGGCAGACAGCGGCCTCAATGACGCGATAAAGATTCTGCACTATATGACGGAAAGGACCAAGGCCAAAGTATTAGCTGAGTTAGTCACTTCTGAGCCCCAGCTCGCATCTCTTTTGTGCCGGAAATTGAAACGAGTATCTGAGATATAGTAGTTCTATGGACATTGCAACGATAATAGGAATACTTCTGGGTTTTGTGGTCATTACGTCCGCCATTGTCACGGGCGGCGGCTGGCAGATGTTTATCCATCTTCCATCACTGGGGATCACCATAGGAGGAATGCTGTGCGCGACGCTCATACATTTTTCGCTGCCGCAGTTTTTAGGGATATTTTCAGTTATCAAGAATACAATTATCACAAAGATCCCGCCTCAGTCGGAGCTGATTCAAAAGATGGTTAACTACGCGGCTATCAGCAGACGTGATGGGCCTCTGGCTCTGGAGCAGGAGATTCAAAAGACAGACAATTTGTTTTTCGCCAAGGGTTTGCAGATGCTCGTGGACGGACAGGAATCCGACACGATTAATGAAATAATGTCTATGGAGATTCAACATCTACAGGAACGCCATGCAATCGGCAAGAAAATATTGGAATTTATGGGCTCAGCTGCTCCCGCTTTTGGGATGATAGGCACACTCATCGGTCTGGTCCAAATGCTTAGAAGCCTGGATTCACCTGAATCGATTGGCGCAGGAATGGCGGTAGCTTTGATTACCACTTTTTACGGTGCATTAAGTGCTAATTTGGTCTTTATCCCACTGGCTGGAAAACTGGGGCTTTATTCAAAAGCGGAGTCGACGGTAATGGAAATGATTGTAGAAGGTGTCTGCGCTATCGCACGAGGTGATAATCCGACTGCTGTTCGAGAAAAAATACAGCTTTTTGTTTCTCAGGGCAGGCGGGAAGAAGTAAAGGCTACTGTATAACGATGCCGGCGAAAAAAAAGGCAGAATCCGAAGAACAACCTGCAGGTGCACCGGAATGGATGGTCACTTTCAGTGATTGTATGACGTTGTTGTTGACGTTCTTTGTACTTCTTTTGAGTTTTTCGTCTTTCGATGACAGAATCTTTCGGCAATTAAAGGCAATTTTCGCCGACTCTCTGCCTGCGGTCGCTCCAAGGGCCAAAACGGATAGAGATGCATTTTTGCCTATGATGCAAATCCAGGCTACCGCCGATCTCGACGAAGGCAGCGAGAAACCTACTTTAGATACAGGATTTGTGGACAGGACAAAAGAAGAAACAGAACCTCTGGATTTCCACAGTCGCAAGGTATTCTTAATCGAATCTAAAAGAATTTTTTGGGCTAAAGGCGCAGCTATTTCGTCTGAAGGTCGCAATATTATGTCTATCATGGCGTCATTCTTAAAAGAGATGCCGAGCCGGATAGTCATTAGCGAAAACGGCCCCGACGAAGATGAAGACAGTGAACAGTTAGGTTTGCCGCGGGCATGGGCGGTGTTGAACTATCTTGCAACAGTGCAAAACCTTGACAAAAAACGGTTCAGCATTTCAGCAGCGAGTACTCTTGCCCAAGCCGGCCTTAAAAGCAGTGGGCCTGCCCGCCCAGGGTCGGAACCTGAACGGATGCTTGAGATAGTTTTATTAGAACGGAGTATTTACAATTGAGACGTCAGAAGCAGGTAACCGAGGAAGAAGGCCCAAGCGTCCCAGCGTATATCGTTACATTTTCGGATATGGTAACGCTGTTGCTGACGTTCTTTGTAATGCTGCTGAGCTTAGCGCATGTCCAGGACCCGGAATTATTTAACAAAGGCCGGGATTCCTTTGTGCAATCTATGAGAAATCTCGGACTTGGAATGCTTTATAACAGAAAGCGGGCGCCTAAGTTCGGCCAGGTTAAAATAAAATATTTTATAGAAACTCCTGATAAACTATTCACGGGTAGGAGCATACATGCAAAGGAAGAGGAAATTCGTCGAGTCTTTAAAGAGTTGAGCAGGTCTATGAAGACTCTGCCTTCACAAATAGTCGCCCAAAAAACAAACTTTTCAATAACCAATATTCGCTTCCCGCCCGGCGAGGCAACCTTGAATGAGCCGGCAAAGCGGTTCTTGACCGAATTTTGCCTGGATTTGCAGCAGGGTTCCGGTTCCAGGCCTATCAAGCTTTATGTGCTTGGTTTAGCTGGCGATGTACCAAATGAAGCACAGCAGTGGATACTCTCAGCAAGGCGGGCCCATGCAGCGGCGGACTTCCTGCGGGATACTTTGGCTTCGGCGTCCAATTGGCCTGTTTATTCCTGGGGGGCTGGACCAGGCGGCGACTGGGTAGGGCAAAACAGCCCGATTTCCAAACAGTCACATATCTTAATCGCTGTCCTGAGGGCGAGCGATTGATTTGTGGCAAGCCCCGTTAGAAATGGGCACCGAAAGCCTGACAGTCCACTACGGGAAGTAATTTCTAACGGGGCAAGCTGTGCACTTGTCAAGTTTTTCGACAATTTGCCTCATTATCCGCCAATTTCTGCGTCAAAATCGCTGCTGACGGTGCAATAACACCATTTTGGCATTTCGGCACGGTATTTGCGACCAAATAACCATAAAGGCCCCAATTTTGTCCGCCCTTAGGTGGATCGTGAGATGGGAGCCAAAAAATTATATTTGGGACGCTTTATAGCGTGACGGTATATAAGAAAAAAATCGCTGCTTTTCTGGTAACAGCTGCGGTCTGTAGCAGTGTGCTTGTTGTCTGCTCGGTTAAATCGGCTGCTGGTGGACCGGAATCAGAAAAGTCGAATTTCAGGGTCGGCTCCCTGTTCGCAGGTGATCCCAACTTTTCTAAGACACCAGGTAACAGCTCCGGCAATAAAGAGCTGTTCTATAAAATGATGCTTTCGGTTTTGCTCGTCGTTGCTCTGGGCGCAGCAGCGATTTACGTTTCAAGAAAGCTTCTGCCAAGGATTACTAACCTGCCGGGCAAAGAGATTCGCATCGTCGAAACAGTCCACATCGGACCACGAAAAACGGTGCAACTGCTCAAAATAGGTAATCAATGGCTTCTTATAGGTAGTACGGGTGAAAATATCACAAAATTGGCTGACGTAACGAATGCGCTGGCGGATTTACCCGCGCAAGAAATAGATCCTGTGAGGTCATAAATGGCTGGCAAGCTTATTAGAATATCTTTCCTGTTGTTTGTTGTTTTGTCACCGGGCCGTTTCTCCTTTGCCAAGGATGTTAATAAGTTCCCTCAAATACCAATGCCAACGATGCCTGATAATACTTTCGCAGAAAGTGTACCTACAGCCGGGGTCCCAAGCATCGGCGATTTGATGACGGTTATAGATAAGGCAACCACTAACGATGGTGAAGAGAAAAATTGGTCGACACCCGTCAAGCTTGTAATCATTTTCAGCATTCTGGCGATTCTGCCGAGTCTTCTGGTGATGATGACATCGTTTACGAGAATAGTTATTGTTTTGGCCTTTGTTCGTCGCGCCTTGACCACACAAACCATACCGCCCACTATTGCTGTCATAGGTCTGGCCTTGTTCCTGACGCTGTATACGATGGCTCCTACATTTGCCAAAATCAACACGAACTCAATTCAGCCGTATATCGCAGACCAGATTGACCTAAAGACAGCGGTAACCAAAGGCAGCTATTGTATCAAGGAATTTATGCTTCGGCAGAGCCGGGAATCTGATTTGGCCCTTTTTGTGCAGATGGCCAAGATAGAACCACCTAAAAGTCCAATGGATATAGGCATGCATATAGTAATCCCGGCGTTTATTATCAGCGAATTTCGCACCGCATTTGAGATAGGCTGCCTTTTGTTTATTCCTTTTTTGTTGATAGATATAGTTATCGCCAGTGTCTTGCTCAGTGCGGGCATGATGCTGCTGCCGCCTATGATGATTTCGCTGCCTTTCAAGCTGATATTATTCATTCTTGTTGACGGGTGGGGACTGCTGGCGAAGAGTCTTAGCTTAGGTTTTAGATAAAGAGCTGGTAATTGGCAGCCATTTAACCAATCACCATTTACCATTTACCATTTACCATTTACCATTTACCATTTACCAGTTACCACGTATGATAGAGGTTTATTGAATGGATAGCAGTTTTGTTCTTTACCTGGGCCGACACACTCTGGAGACGGCCTTGCTTTTAGCCGCCCCGATTTTGATTACCTGTATAGTGGTCGGGGTGGTGGTAACACTGTTACAGGCGGTTACTTCCATACGTGATATGACTTTAACGATAGTCCCCAAGCTCCTGGCTGTTGGTTTTGTCACACTGATTTGTGGCAGTTGGATGCTCCAGTTGATACTTAAATTCACACACGAAATTTTCGGCCATATCCAAAGTATTGGGCACTGACTTATGGCGCTGATGGTCGAAAAACTGCTTGGTTTTGTGATGGTGCTGACAAGGATTTCAGCGTTTTTTATGGTGCTCCCTGTCTTTGGCTGGAGGGCTATTCCGGTCAGGATCAAAGTTGGGCTCACCGTTCTGCTGGCGATTTTCTTCTCCGTAATAACACCGCTGGTCATAGTACCCAATCGCGTTTCCGTATTGGAGGCGATATTGCTGATAGCCAACGAGGCAACCTACGGCTTAGCCCTGGGACTAATCGCTGCTATTGTATTTTCAGCGGTCAAGCTCAGCGGGCGGATTATCGAACGGCAAATGGGCTTGGCTATGGCCCAGGTTTTGGACCCATTGACCGGTGAGAGGACCCAACCGTTGGGCAGCTTGTTGGAAATGATATTTATACTCCTGTTTCTAAGCGCCAATGGTCATCATCTGTTTTTGCTGATTATCTCGAAAAGTTACGAGGCGTTTCCGGCTGGCAGTATCCCGACAGTACCGGTCTTGACCGGCGGAGTAGTTAAAGCCGGCTCAGCAATGTTCATTGCCGGCCTGAAAATGGCCGCACCAATATTGGCGGCGTTCTTGCTCTTGATGGCGGTGTTAGCTGTGCTGGCCCGCATAGTTCCGGAGATGAACATTCTATTCATCAGTCTTCCATTGCGTGTTGGCCTGGGCCTGTTAATGGTAACAATTTTCTTGCCTTATATTAACGGATTCGTTACCGAATTCGCCGATTGGATGGGTAAACTGCTGCCTTATTGAAATTCGTCGTGCGTTGTGCGTGTTGCGTATCACAAGAACGCAATACGATATATTTATCCGCCTCTGGCGGACGCAATACGAGAGTATAGATTATGCCGGAGAAGCCAGCCGCCGAAAGGACCGAACAGCCAACTCCGAAAAAGCTGGAGAAAGCCAGGAAGAAGGGCCAGGTACCCCACAGCCAGGAATTGACGTCCATTGTGACACTTCTGGCACTGATAATGGTAGTGACTTTAATGGCTCCGAGTCTGCTGCAATGGTTCATCACGCAAGTAAAGCACGGCATGTCAGGCGAAATTGCTGTTTTCGCTGACAGCATATCGTTTTGGAATTTTACAAAAGCAAAAATTGTCGACTCGCTTCTTATCCTCTGCCCTATTCTCGCGGCACTTTTTGCAGGTTCTGTCCTGGCTTGTGTCGCCATCAGCGGCCTGAATTTCGCACCCGAAGCTATAACCTTGAAATTCAGTCAGCTAAATCCGGTAACAGGATTTGCCAAGCTCATAAACGCCCGCTCTATGGTAAAACTCCTGGTATCCATATTCAAATTGCTTTTTGTCTCACTCATCGTCTGGTTCTATCTTCAAAGCAGGCTCGATATGCTCGCTAACCTTCGATGGGCCTGGTCAGGACAGATGCTTGCAGTTATCGCCAGGATTATACTCGGCCTTTTGATACGCATCGGCATTGCGCTGCTGGTTATAGGTATTGCCGACGCCCTTTATCAGAAATGGAAATACATCCAGGAGCTGAAAATGACCCGGCAGGAAGTAAAACGAGAGCGCAAAGACATAGATGGCTCGCCGGAAGTCAAAAGCCGAATCCGCAGGCTCCAGATAGAGATGTCCAAAAAGCGTATGCTCCAGGAAGTGCCCAAGGCTTCTGTAGTCCTCGTAAACCCGACCCACGTGGCCGTTGCGCTGCGATACGATGCCGAGACGATGGAAGCGCCCGTCCTGGTGGCCAAAGGAGCGGACCAGATAGCGGAAAAAATCAGGGAAGTCGCACGCGCTTACGGCGTCCCTGTCATAAGAAAACCGGAGTTGGCAAGAACGATATATTCGACCGTCAAGCTCGGCGGTCTTGTCCCGCACACTTTATACCTGGCCGTAGCAGAAGTGCTGGCCATGATTTATCGCCTCCGGCATAAGAATAAATAAAACGTTCTCCGAAAGCCCCGCCACCTGCCTGTCCGCCGAAGCCTCGGCGAAGGAGGATGGGCGGGGTTGCCTTTATATTTAGCCCCACGTTTTACGTGGGGTCATCTTTTATAACACCCCTGTGCTGGGGGGCCTTATTTCTAAATTCTCCATTCCTTGTTCAATACCTGTCCTGAGTTAAATCGAAGGAATCATTAATCATTCGTGAGGGGATCCAGAAACCAATCCCCTAATTCCCTATAATCCTGATCTCCTGCACCCTGATTCCCTGTTCCACTGATATCCACTTCCTGTTTGCCCGATTACCTGATAAACTTTTTTTTCTTTCCCTTTTCATTTCTTTTATGCTATTCTCCGTCAGTCCCTGCATGCAGTAGGCAGGGATCCAGACGTCTTTTTTTAATAAATTCTAAATTCATAATTATCTTGACTTTTCATTTCTTTTGTGTATTTATTGCCCATAATGGCTTGATTGACAACTGAGGATTTCGCTTAAAAACGCCGCCTAAATACCGGAAACTGGCAACCGGCGACTGGAAACTGATTTTAATATCAACATTTAACAAGCCAGAAACGGCTATAAAGTGTGAATAAAAGTATTAAAACAACGTAAATAACTTTATATCTTGAAAAATTCTGTAATTGTTCTGTGGAGGTTATCTCTTATGGAAAATCAAGCGCTCAAAACTAAAGCTGAAATAGCAGCCACTGAAGCTGCTAATTATCCAGAGTTTGGAAAGCTAAATTTGGCACATATTCGGAGTAATGTTGAGGATATTCTTAAACTGATCGGGCGGGATGGAATATTTCATGAATATACTCTCCACGATATAACACACGTTGATGCAATGTTAGAATCACTTGAATGGTTGATTCCACAGGAAACAATTAAAATTATGACACCAGCTGACTGGTTACTGATTGTTCTTGCATGTTATTTCCATGACTTGGGATTACTTGTAACCAAAGATGAGTATAAAAAACGTAAAGACAGCAACTTTCCTAAATTCCGTGATGAAGTGTTATTAGAGGGAGATATTGGAATTGATTATAAAGACGCACTTTCCTATTTGAATGATGAAGAACTTGAAAAATTTTACTATCAGGAATTTGTACGATACAATCATGCAGAACGGATTTACTACTGGATCAAGGGTCAGGCAAAGGAGAGTTTGGGAGCAAGTCATAAGACTGTAGATGCGATTAATACATTGCTGGATGGTCTAGGTGAAAAACTGAGGGAAGATTTAGCCCTAATTTGCCGAAGTCACCATTACGAGGATCTTGACCAAATCGATTCGGTTTATGTGTTGCGAAGGGCTTATGGACAACCCGAAGAAACACATGCCAATCTACAATATTGCGCATTACTTCTTCGCACAGCCGATCTGCTTCAAATCCGCAGGAATCGTACACCTGCAATTATGCTTAAGTTAATTGATCCTACAAATCCTAAAAGTCAGAACGAATGGGCGAAACAAGCCAAAATCCGTGCCATTCTGCCTACAAAATCCGATTTTGAAACAAATGGTAGTGATGACACCATTGAAGTACAGGCCGAGTTTACCGAAGCAAGTGGATTTTTTGGTCTTACTGCATACCTTCAATATGTACAGACTGAACTAAAACAGTCTTACGAATGGTGCAAACAGGCAAACGCAAAAGGGGCCAAACATGAATTTCCCTGGCAATACATTGACGACAACCAGGTTGAAACCAAAGGTTTTTTGCCGAAAAAATATGAGTTTGTATTAGACCGCAAAAAAATCCTCGATCTTTTGACGGGGCACACTCTCTACAATGATGCAACAGTAGCTATTAGGGAAATTCTTCAAAATAGTATTGATGCCGTTCGATTCCAAAATCATCTTAACACGGATGAACCGTTAGGCTCTATTCAAGTACATTGGAATTCAGAAACTAAACTCCTTGTGATTCGTGATAATGGCACAGGAATGACACAGGAGACTATTGTAAAGAATTTCCTCAATGTTGGTGCTAGCTACTATCAACAAAAGAAATTCAAGGAAAAGTATCCTGAATTTTCACCGATTAGTCAATTTGGTATCGGGGTACTTAGCTATTTTATGATTTCCAATAATATTGAGATTCTCTCTGTGCATCCAGACGAAGAAATGGCCCATCAAATATCACTTCCTTCAGCAACACAACGATATCTGATCAAAACTCTTCCAAAAGACCACGAAGACATAAAGGCCATTGGACCTCATGGCACTCAGGTCAGACTTGTGGTACGGCCATCAGCAAAATTACATGAAATTGAAAATATTTTACGCTATTGGATTGTTTTGCCCAAATGCACGGTAACTTTAACAGAAGATGACGGAGCACTTAAGGAGATTGGTTTTGACAATCCGAAAGAAGCATTAACTTTCTATATAAAACAACTCAGCGTTAATACTCCGATGAAGGAGAATATAGAGATAAAACAATCTCTATCGACAACTGGGATTAATCTCGCATATGCGATCCGGTTTTTGCGTTGGTTTAAAGTCTGGCATTTACTAACCAGATATAGCTACTGGAGATCACCCGATCTTGAGGAAAATCCCTTACTAATTCCGCCTGGTGTTTGCGTGGAGGGAATTCGAGTTTCATCACAACCGCCGGGGTATAGCCATGATGGGCCATGGGCATTAGCCAATTTGTCTGGAGTGAATGCTCCGCGAACAAATGTTGTTCGATCAGATTTGGAGCAAAGCAAGGAACTCAAAACAACGTATGCGGTAGTGTATAAAATATTAGGAAATCATATATGTAAAGAATTTGAGCGAATTGCTAAATCGGGTGGGGGAATTACGAAAGCCAGCATAGAAGCTCATTTTATGATGCATGCATTAAGTGATAATGCATTAGATAAAAAAGAGATTGAAAACTGCATTGATTCATTACCAGTTTTCACAATTGAAGAATCGTCAGGAAGGAAAATAGTTAGCCGTAAAGAGTTGCAGGAGTTTGAGACAGTGTGGACAGTCGACAGTTTGCTCATTGATCGTTTAGACGGTTTGTGCGAATCGATGGACGTGAACTATTCATCGGCAGAAATTATCAAGCGACTAACCGGCAAGGATACTCATAAAATTTGTTTTCCACGTATTATCGGTCAAAGCAATGAGGTTTTACGTGGTTTTGAGATTAAATCTATATCAATTGATTTGGAAGATATGTCTATCACTTTGGAATGGTCAAAAGAGGCGGGAAGGTGGTGTGGGCTATCTGATAAAGCATTGCGTGAACTAGATCGGACGCGATCTCGGAGATTATTGACCAGAAGGCAAGACATCCTATTTGCACGCTGTCATGTGGAATGCACTAAACCAGAGATTAATTGGATAATCGTCAGAGGCGTAAATTTATTTCTTCAGAGTTGCCCCGTAACTTTGCTGTGGAACCTTTTTACTGATAACGAAAAGACGGCTGTAAGGTGGATAGGGCATCTGCTTGAAAATAAGAGTATAGCTGATGAGCATGTCCCAAGGCTTCGTGAGGATTTAAAAGATATTGGAAAAGACCCTGTAGAGATATTACCAAAGATGTTTATTAAGGATGAAATGATATTTGACATGAGCTCAGTTCTGAGAAGAGATAAGTACGATTTTTAATAGATTGCTGAGAAACGGAGAACTAAAGGAGTCCGGCCATATTTCGTTTTTCGCGGCAGGTGCCACGAATTACGAGTTATATTACATAAACCCGCACTTGCCATCAAAAACAATTTCTGTCTTCCGCCGCCTTTTATTTACGTGCCTAAGGCACCGCTATTTATGTGTTTATAAAGCACTTTTTTTTCATTTTTTTCTTTACTTATGTTTGGTAATCTGTTAAAATGCTTGTATGTTTGCCGGCAGGCAAACATAAACCGCCAGCAGGCGAAGATGGAGGGCCAGCGGCCCACGAAAAGCCCAGCAGGGCACGATAAATTAGTCTATATTTGTTTGTTCGTAGTTTTTAGCCATAAGACTTCTCTGTGAAATCTGTGGCTGGATTTATAGCGGAGAACCGCACAAGTCTTAGTATCAGCAGATACACGCAAAAAAGCATTATTTTGTTAAAAAAAGCCAATGTTTTAAACATTTTGGTGTATTAATGACTAATAAAGAATCCCTTTTTGCCAGCCTGCATATTCTTATGCGGGCCATCCCCGATGGCCCAGCGGACGCCGGCCGTAGGTTTCGCAGATACTGGTATCGAGAAAGCCGCTGCCAAGTCCGCACCGGCTGGCAAAAACTCTGTGCCCTCTGTGGCTATAAATCGGTGAAAATCTGTGTAAATCCGTGGTTAATGAACTACTTATGTGCTTATAAAGCACCTTTTTGTGCATTTTTGTGGCTAAAAAATCCCCGAAATCTGCGCAATCTGCGTCTAAAAAATTCGTGTCTATATTCTTTGTTCCGGAGCCTGTCCGCCGTAGCTTTAGCGAAGGCGGATGCTTTTTGTGCATTTTTGTGGCTAAAAATCCGTTTAATCAGCGTAATCTGCGATTAATAAAAGACTTACGTGCCTGTAAGGCGCTCTACAACTGTAGAGAACTCTCTATAACTGTCGAGAGATCTTTACAAATCAAACTTTTTATGCAAAACAAAGCCAATTTTCGAAAAAGTCAAATGAACGTAAATAAGGTATTAACAAAGGATTATGAAAAAAAGACACTTGGTCAACGCGGGAAAACAAAGCCAATCAAAGCCAATCAAAGCCAATTAAAGCCAATTAAAGCCAATAAAATGCCAATTAAAGCCAATTAAAGCCAATAAAATGCTAAAACAAAGCCAATTCAAACCCAATTTATCCTGTCGTAGCCTTTGGCGAAGCAGGAACAAAGCCAATTCCCGAACAGAGCGCAGGCAAACCCCTGTGAAATATCCGGATAATTATCGTGGAGTTTTCTTTAATAGAGGATTTTGTCTTTACACGGCTACACTACTGAAAGCCCAGGAGACCCATTTGGCGTTGTATCAAAGCCAATGTTTTTTCAAGGCGGGCAAAGCGGGCAACCAGTCTGCGTTCTTTCAGGGTCAGGCGGTATTCCTCATCTTGAATTCTTGCCTGCATGCCCTTTATTACAATGTTCACATGTTCCTGGTCGATTTTAATAGTGCCGGTCGTCGCTTTGAGCATTCTATCCAAGGCATCTTCAATAGTGCCGGCAAAGCCCTGCTTTACGCGGACCGTTGCATATATAGTGCTGCTGGGCGTCCCGGTCGTAGGGGCGGTGACCTGAAGGTTGTTTTCGGGATATGCCGGGTCCCCATTGTCGTTGAAGGTATCGTCGCCGGTAATGACGTTGCCGCTAATGGTCGCCACACGATACCGCGAATCTCCTTCGGTTGAAAGTTTTATCCAGGCCTTGTAGATATCTCCGGATGCATCGTACTCGACCTTGACCGTGTAGTCGCCTGCTGTCGTATAATCGCCGTGGGCCCCATAAAACTCTATATCGTTGCTGTCGGAGCTGCCGCTTTTGTCGGCCCCGATTAAGCCAAGAACGCCCAAATAGTCTTCGACTATGGCCTTATCAAAAACACTGGTGTCTAAACTCAACATTCCGTCCCTGTCAAGCTCAAGACCAATGTGACCCGGTATCAGGAAGCTATCGACATCCACAATAAATCCGCTGGTCGGGGCGATAAGAGGATCACGAATCTGCGACCTTATAGTTGAAACGACATAATCTCCCATTAACACGCCGGCGGTCTTCAATTCTTCATTGTAGCCGGTCCTTTCTTTAATGTATGTAACAGCAGCGTTATAGGCGGTAACCATAGCGTTTAGTTTGCTTTTGACAGATTGGATATCTCTTGTCAGAGTTATATCCTCTCCATTGGCATCAGTTGTATCGTGCAGGTGCAATGTTACACCGCTGATTACATCATCAATCGTATTAGAGCTTCTTTTGATCCAGCCATAGTTGTCACCTTTTGCCTGTTCGACGAACACGTAATTCGAAGGGTTGCTTGGAGTCAGGTTGCCGGAATTAATCGTAATCATAGGGACATCACCCACAGTATCGAGGAATGTAAATATCATAGGGCCACTTCGATCTAACCTTTCACCGCTTACCACTATATCACCAGGATTTACGTTTGACAACGCCTCAAGTGCATCTTCAACATCCCCAGCACGAGCATCGCGGGCAAGTGGACTTGTCGTTTGTCCATCATAAGTTAAGGTATAGGTGGTACCAGCGCCCTCTGGCAGCGTGATCGCCTCCAGCATTTGCACCTCGGCAATTCCCGCTTGTGGGATTGGGAAGCCGTCAACCCTTATTTCGCTGTCCTGAGCAGATTGGCTTAAGGTAAAGTCGCCTGGTTCAAAATTGTCGTTAAGGCCTGATGCTGCTGTACTGCCGCCTTCTGTTTCGTTCCAATCTCCAACTTCATCAGGCAACGTCAGATCTGTGTCACCTGAGCCCGGGTCGTAAGTCAAAAGAATTGAAAGACTGCTCGTGCCGGAGGTATTATCAGTCAAAATGATCTCGCCATTTTCAAGAGTTGCTTTGGCAATCCCATCAAAGGCATCATTAATTTCTGAAATAAGATGGCCAACCGTCGTATTTTCCGTAACGAAGAAGGGGTCTACCTGGGTTATAGCAGCGCCATTATGGTCTGTACCGGTTATTTGTATCTGCTCATCTCCCTGCAGACCGCTGTTCTCGCTAAATTGGCCGAGCTCTGTAATTTTAGTACTCAGCGTTGCGTCCCCGCTGTCAGTCGTAAAGGCCGAATCGGTTTCCCAAACTTCCGTGCTGCTTGCGTTGATTGAGATTTCATAATCGGAGCCGGCATCATTGCCACTTAGTACCACATGGTAGGCGTCGTTGAAATGCAGCAAGCTGGCCGTAACGCCGGGATTGTTCGGATCGTTATTGATTAAACCAACAAAATCTTCCAGTGTTGTTTCAGCAGTGGTCGTTATGCTTGTTTCCTTGTGGTTATATGAGTAAATAAACGTACCTTCTCCGACCAAATCCTCAACATATTCGAGGCCGCCCGTCTGGACCCACCGCTCGGCATTGGCCAACCGATTGATTACGACCGTGTGATTGCCTTCAAAGGTGTTATTAGATGCTTCAGCGGTCAACTTATCGCTGTCACTGGAGGAGGTTGAAAAAGCGCGGAGTTCATCGGCGTCGGAAAGAGCACGAAGGGTGGTCCTTAAAGTGGTCAGTGAGGCTTCCAGGCTGCCAAGAGCGCTTTTTCTTTCTTCCCACACCGCTTTGCGTCCCTGGTACACGTTGAGCGTACGCCGTTCGAGCGCCATTAATTGAGCGATGAGGGTAGTTGTATCAATGCCTGTAAACAGGCCTGGAAGACCTAAATTTGACATTTTTGTCTGCCTTTTTGGTTTTTACTGCTTTATAAAGAATACATTACAACTGTACTCTTCCAAACTCTATTGTCGCTAAAAAAACTCCTTTACTTAACAATTTATTACGTATTCTCTTAGTATTTTGCCCACCCCTTGCATTTTTATAAATCCCACAAACACAATGAGCTCCCACCACAGGAACGGTTTGTCTAAGTCAGAATTTTTCACCCCCGTTCTTGCTTTCGCAATTCACAGGATGCCTCTCGGCAGAAAGCACGGGGGCTTCCGTTAAGACCTTACTACTGACAATCAAATATGACTACGGTAAGTCTGTATGGTCTTTTTGCCTTTGCGAACCCGGCCCAGCTCCTCGCCGACTCCCGCTTTCTGAGCTGTGACGGCCAGGCACAGGTCTTCGTATAATTTCTGCAATTGCTCTCGCCGCACCTCATTAAATGCAGGGTCAGCCGGGTCAAGAATCCCTGTCTGTGCAATTTTTTCAACGAGAGAGCCGGCTTGCTTGCTTAATAACTCGACGTCTTTGATGTTACCTTGCCTGGCCATCTCTACTTGCTTTTCTAACAGAGTCTGTAGCTCATCAAGCAGATGTATTTTGTTATTGCCAATTACTACCTCACTATTATTGGTACTCATCCGATTTGAACTCCCGCCTGTTTTGCTTTGGCCAAACCGTGTTCGACTTCTTCCAGCAGGTTAGCCGCATCTTCGTTGTCCGGGTCCAAAGTTAACATCTCCAACAGGATTTTTTTGGAATGCTCAAGCCTGCCATCTTTTATATACAGTGCCGCCAGGGGGAACATAACGGAGGTATCACCCGGGTGCATATTCAAATACAGCTCCAGGTAGTGAATGACCTTGGCGAATGAGCCCATCTGGCAGGATGTTTGAAACAGGCCCAAAAGGGCTATAAGGTTGTCGACGTCCAGCTCCAGGCATTTAAGATACATCTCAAAAGCCTGCTGGTAATCACCTCTTTGCTGTTTGACCATGGCTAAGCCGGCATAGGCCTTGGAACAATTGGCGTCCAGTCGGCAAGCCACCCTAAAAGATATTTCAGCATCATCAAGTTGATTCTGTTGCAGGGCAAGTACGCCTAATCCGACGTAAGGACCCGGTTCGTCAGGCCCTAAGCTGGCTGCTTTTTCGTAGCATTTGTGCGCCTCCGCGTAGTTACCGACGGATGTGTAACAGTCACCGAGTTCCTGCAAAACTTCGTAAGACTCGGTTGAATCCTGCTGCTGTTCAGTATCGTTTTCAGTTATGTCCATACAAATGCTTTTCCTTCGAATATTTGTGCTGCTCTTTCGAGTAGTTCAATCGCCGATTAAAATCCTTGTTTTATCGCTTCACGGTCCGTGATTTGTGACAGGCCGCTCGTAATCGGTATCCTGTATTCCGCAATCCGTGACCCAGGCCCCGAGTCATAGATCATGCTTTCAGATTTGAGCTGCCTTAAAATGTCGTTGATTTTTACCAACTGGTTTTGAAGCGGGTAGTTTTCCTCAACAAATCTGCGATACCTTTGTGGTTCGTACTCATCAGAAACAATCTGCTCGCAGAATTCTTCGGAGATGTTAAACAGAAATTCCGGCGGGAACGTTTGGTTGGCTCCTGGGAAGTTATGGATGACAGGTTTTAGCCCGCAGGCCATTCCTTCCAGCAGCCCCATACTCTGGCTTTCAATGATACTGGTGGAAACGATGTAATGTTTATCCTCAAGCCAGAAACGGACATCGTCCTGCTCCGCCGCAGGCGGATCAAAGGACACCACATCACGAAGGTCAAGAGCATCAACCATATGCTTTAGATAATGTTCGAGGGCCGCATCCGCAAATTCTCCGCCAAAGAACAAACGGTACTCCGGGTCGATGTAGTGCAGCTTTTGCATACACTGCAGGACGAAAGCAGGATTCTTTAGCATTTTCAGATTGGCCAAAAATGCAATATTTTTGCCGCGCCGGCGATTTGTAAACGCAAATTTTTCAAGATTTACGCCGGCCGGAACAATAACTATCGATGTTTGACTTTCAAGCCCCGGAACCTTTTGGACAAGAGCATCCCCGACAAAGCTGCTGCCGACAGCAACGAGGATGTCGATATTGGCCCAGTTAACCTGTTGGGGCCATTGCTTATAGGCGTCGTAGCGGTCCAGTCTTATAATGTTCTGGCAAAGTTTCGGCAGCTTCGAGGCTGTTACTGCAAGATGACCCGGCTCAAACCAGGAGATATCGCTCCATTTCATTACTTCTACCAGTTCTTCTTCTGCCTGGTCCTCGAAAAGGCGTACTTCAAAACGCTTCTTTATAAATCCGGCAACTTCGTTAAGAAACCTCATACCTTCGCTGCCGCAGAAGAAAGCCACCTTCGGCATTTTAGAACGGATGACGTCGATCATCGGCTCCAGTATTTTCTGGTCAGGCGAAAGCTCAAGTGAGTGGTTCAGCATTTCGATAGCGCCGGCCTTATTATCCTGCGCCAGAAATGCGTTGGCGGTTCTGTTCAGTACCTCCGCCTTCAATATGCCCATTCGTTCCATATCATCAAAAAGCTGCGCAGCTTCGTTTACTCGGCCGACGCCAAGATATGCTTCTACAAGGTTCCACAATATATCAGCAGAGTCACCCTGAAAACTCCTGGCTTTGACAAAATGGTCAATGGCTTCATCCGGGCGGCCCAGACAATACAGAATTGTCCCTGCATCGTTCAGCGCCTGCGCATCGTCCGGTGCTGTGCAAAGATGTTCTTGAATATAAGCCAGAGCCTCCTGGTATTTGCCGGCTTCGGCTAATTCCAAACCCTTCTGGTGATGATTCGATTTTTTTTTCAGTGCCATCTGTTTTGTTCCATATCTATGGGATTCCCAAACGTCCACCGGAGGCGGGTTTGGGGCCACATTACAGTCCTGCAAAGCGGGTTCTGTTTACGCCATAAGGCGTCCCCAAGCGGACAAACGAATGGCCTAATAGCCATATCGTAAACCATCGTGCAAATCCCGTGCCGTTAATCACAACACCGGTATTCACTCGCAATTTCGCAGTTCCAAACAATAAATTTGTATGAATATCAAACATATATGTCATTCAAAGAATCATCCCTTGTTTTTTAATCGTTGATCTCATCAGCTATTTGAGGAAATTCAGCAGCGACATAGACATAAGTCTTGCAGCCACCGATAACGACATTTGGTATAGAACATCACGGCGAGAGATATCTATAGCAACCTGGGCGATGTCGGCTTCCTGCAATCGTGTCGTTTCATCCTCGGTGTTGTACTTTAGGTTCTTTAAGCTGTCCCCGAGATTGTCCAGAAAGCTGATTTTCGAACCTATGGAAACCTGGGTCCGAACTAAAAGATGGTTTATCTCATCCAGCGAATTAAATGAATCCCTCAGCAGCTCCAGTACTTGAGCATCGGGAAGTCCTCTTTCATTTTCCAGCAGGTCCCGAATAGTAATAAGTGTGTTGAATATATCATGAGTTCCGGGTACGGCTACCAACGCATCACCGATATTGTTTATGTTCGTAGTGTCAACATACAGGACTTCTCCGGTCGCCGAATGAGTTACAGCTAAGTTGGTGTCCGTACCATCAGTATTGAAAGTAGTCAGGCCGCCATCAATGGAGAGGTCATAATTGTCGGCCGAGCCCGTTACTGTCAACCATGTATAGCCGCTGACGCTCGATGTCCCCGTACCGGCTTCGGCACCGGTATCACCCAGAAAAACCGGGTCGCTACGGCTGGCAGAGCCGAAAATGTTATCGCCTACATAAAAAGCATCTACCTGGACTCCGGGCCCCAGCTCAATATTTCGACCCTCAACGCTGCCCTGGTAAGTTACTCCGGTGATTTTCCCATCAGTACGTTCTACAATATAGGGTGCCGAGGTCGTATTACCGCCCCCAAACATGTATTGGTCCAGACGTTCGGTATTGGCCAATAAAACGACATGCTCCAGTGTATCGTTGATGCCTTCTGCAAGCATTCGCCGTCCGTCCTGATTATAGATGCCATTGGTAATTTGAATTAGCCGTGTTTTCGTCTCCACAACAGATGATATTATATGTCCAACAGTGGCAGAGGAATGCTCCAGGCTGCTAACGACCTCCGAGAGGTTGTCTAAGTAATTTACCAGGGACCTTTCCTCTGAATTGAGTCCTAAAATCCTGTACGCGGCGGACGGGGCATCAGAGACCCGATTTATTCGGGAGCCTGTAGACACTTGTTCCTGCAGGCGAGCCAATGCCTCGGCGTGCAGACCCAGTGCAAAGCTAATATTATTGTAAATGTTGCCTAACGTTCCGCTCATTGTCCTTGGGACTCCTTACTGAGAAACCTCTCAAAAAAACCGGCCCTTTACATTATTTCCATAAGGCTTGATATCGTCGACTGAACCGTGTTCAAATATTTGGCCATTGCCTGAAACATCTGTTCGAAGACCAGCATTTGGGTAACCTCATCGTTGATGTTGACACCGCTTATCTCACCTTGCTGATTGGCAAGGTTTTGGACCATAATTTCGATGTTATCCTGGTGTATCATTTTAAGGGAGAGCTGTTGGCCGATGTCTGTAACCAGCCTGCGATAAAACTCTACCGGCGTCATAGTGTTCAAGCTGCTGAGAGACTTCTCCTTCAAGCCTGCCATTCGGAAGGCTCCGGTGTTATCGGTCATATCCGCACCCAGAGACGTTGCTATTCGCCCGGGTGTAGCAGATATATCCGAACAAACCGCCATATCAATAGCGCTGCTGCCGGAAAAAAAGGTGTTGATTCCAATCGCTGCCAGCACTGACGAAGTATCGCTGCTGGCAAACGCATCGACATCGAAGTTGTCGCCTGCTCCAAAATCGCCGGTGCTAAGAGATATTTTGATTCCGTTACCCAAATCGAGCAGGTCACCTGCGGCGTAACCACTACCGATGTTGAGGGTGGCAATAACATCCCCGGCACCGCCGCCGTCCCTCACTTCGAGCTGCAAGCTGCCGTTGCCTACCGCACCGGCTCCTGAAACCGTAAACCTAAAAGTGTCGTTCGTCGTGCCTGTATAAATACCCGATACGGATATAGCTGGCGGCGATGCGCCGGTAAGAGTACTGGCCGTTGGCTCAGGTAAAACGGCAGGCAGGAAATCAAATTCATAGCCCACCTCGGCTGTGATAGTTAGCTGATTCGAAGAATTTACCGTAGCAGTCACATTAGCAACATTGTTTGTAATATAGCCGGCTATCTCGGTCAATGTATCAGACGAAGCGTCCTGTAAGACGGGAATCGCAGTTCGCGTTACCACTCCACTGCTGGTATCAGTGACCCTGATGTATGCGTAGCCGGCAGAGACGGTACTGAAATCGGATAAATCCCCACTTGTATTCGTCCAGCCGGTCAGTTGGCTAAACGAGCCTTCTGAGCCTACTCCCTGCACATGGTATTGATTTATCTGTTGTATTATTGCGGATGCCAAGGTGTCCAGGTCGCTGTGAATATCAGAGATAAGTTCGTTTTTCAACGACAATAGCCCACCGAGCCGACCACCCTGTACGCTTGTACTATAATTGTTCACCCCGGCGATCGAAATCCCCAGCTTGCCGTCTGTTTTCAAACCAACCTCCAATTCGGTAACAGTGGCGCTTGTCACTACGGGTATCCCCGCAACACTGACATTAACCACACCATACTCTTTGGCCTGAGTATCGACATTAATCAGTTCAGACAGTTCTGTTATGCACTGGTCCCTTTGGTCACGCAAATTATTAGCCTGCCCCCCGTTTATCTCTACCCTTTCTATGTTATCATTTAGCTCGGCAATTCCGTTTATCAACGTGTTAATCTGCTCCATAGTGTTTTCAGCTTCAAATCTGAGCTGGGTTTCCAGAGTGGTCAGAAATTCTCCTAATGTTCTAAATCGATAGGCCATAGTCTCCGCTGCGGTTACAGCCTGGCTTTGCCAAATGATTTCTGTTGGATGAGCGCTAAGATCTTGTAATGCGTTGAAAAATTCATCTATAGCTGTGTTCAAGCCGCTGCCGCTCGAAAGCTCTCCGAATGCAGTCTCGACTGTGCGCAGCGTAGCGAATTCCTGCGAGACCTGCCCTAATAACGACTGCTGTCGAAGCATCTCCTGCTCCAAAAAGCCGTCTATCATTCTGGTGATGCCGGCGACATCGACGCCTCCTCCCAATATAACCGAGCCAACCTGTGACGTGTATCCGGGAGTCAGATTTATCCTCTGGCGGTGGTAACCCTCAGTAGCCGCATTGGCAATATTATTACCGATTGTATCAAGGGCCTTTTGCGCTGCATCAAGACCGCTAAGACCTATAGAAAAACTATCCATTTTTGGACTCCCATCTTCACGGTTCACATCCCGCTCCTATTAGGCGCAGGATGGCGTCCCTTCAAAACTGAAGATTAACAAAAGCCATATCGCTTTGTTGTTTGGCCGCACCATTAGAACCGTAGTAAACTGTCCTTGTTTTCCCAAGATTGAAGACGCCCTTCAAAAGCATTCTGTTGAACCTGGCACAATCTGACAAAAGCAACGCTGTACTCAAATGTTCTTTCTTAAGCTCTTTAATCAATGATTGTAATTTCGCCTTCTTCTCGGTCACTTGTTCTTTTTTTCCCTTCGGCAGGCTGGCTTCGAGTGTCGAAAGAGTCATTTGCGCCAGGCCGAAACCAAGAGCGCTCGCCAATTCCTTTCGTATCGACTGCCGTTTTAATTCATGGCTTCTGTATCCCTCAGACTCACCCTGGATAAGTTCAAGTAGCTTGCCCAAAGCAACATCATCGCGCTTGATAACCAGGCTGCGCAATTCATTAAGCCGTGATAGACTCTGCTGTATATGCCGGATGTCTTCGTCGAGAACAAGCAGCAGCTCATCGACTTTATCTTCTATGCTGATTGCCGTTGCCTTCATAAATTCCTATCTGTCCGGATTCCCGAGCGCAGCATTTTGCGTTTTGGGCTCCGCTTCTTCGGTTTTGTTTGTCTGGTCCGGATTGTTTAAAGTTTGGTATATATCTTTCCACATCCCTAAGCCGCCATTGTTTGCAAGATGACGGGCCAGGTACAGCCAAAATATCCCCTGAATCTGTTCGGAAGATGCGCTTTCCTCAAAACCCCAATCCCCGATAGAACTTTTCATTTCGTCAAGTAACTGGCTAAGTAAAATTGATTCGAAATCTTTAGCTATTTGTTCTTTTTTTTGTTCCGGAATACCGTCGACCTTGTTTAAATTCCTCAGCGGCGTAGGAAGTGATATAAGGTCGGTTAATATCAAATTGGCGCTATCCATAAAATTGCTCCTGTTCCCGCTGCTTCGATTTTGTGAAGCAAAACGGCAGGGATTACATTATTACCAGCTTGGCTTGAAGGGCGCCGGCCTTTTTCAAAGCATTAAATATCGCTATCATGTCCCTTGGTGTCGCTCCTATAGCATTGAGGGTATTGGCCAGCTCCGAGACGGTAACTGCCCTGGAGACAGGAATCAGATACCCATCTGTTTCTTCAACCCCTATAGTCGTTTCCGGAATTCTTTCTGTTGTGCCGGCATCAGAGAAGGGAGCGATCGGCTGGGAAACGGTTTCGCTTTCTTTGATTTTTACAACGAGGCTGCCCTGGGAAATCGCCACTGCGGATATGCCGACATTTTCCCCCACCACAATGGTGCCGGTGCGCTCGTTAATAACCACCACCGCGGGAATATCAACCTTGACATCGGGCTTTGTAATATCATCGATAAAGCCGGCTATACCCGCCTGTCTGATTTCACTGGGGACCTTAACTTTGATGGTGCCGGCGTCGACTACTGCCGCACTGTCCGGATAAGTCTGGTTGATGGCCTTGCTGATTCGCTCCGCAGTTGAAAAATCGATGTTTCTAAGATTAAGCGTGATAAGTCTGTAGCCTGCAATGTATTCGACAAATGTAGCAATTTCTTCCTTTTCGACTATTGCGCCCCCTGGGACTCGCCCAACGGTCTGGTGGTTCTTTGTGATTGTAGCTTTCTCGCCTCCTGCCGCCCAGCCGCCAATCGAGACTCCGCCCTGGGCTACTGCATAAACCTGTCTGTCAAGACCTTTTAAGGGTGTCGGCAGGAGCATTCCACCTTGAAGGCTTTTTGCATCTCCTATGGCAGAAACGTCAACGTCAATTCGGGAGCCTTCGCGGGCAAAAGGCCCCAGCTCTGCGGTAACCATAACCACGGCAATATTGCCTCCGGTCAAATCCGTAGGATTAAGAACAAGTCCCGAATCCCTGAGTATATTTGTCAGTATTTGTCGCGAAAGAAGTGTGCTGTCACCGGTGCCGGCCAGACCAACAATTAATCCGGTACCTCGGAGCGGATTGCTGCGAATCCCCTGGATATCAACGATGTCCTTTATTCGCTCGCATTGTCCAACTTCAACCGTGCTTAGCAGAATTGCCAACAAAAATATTAGACGAGTTTTCATAAGCTATTACCTTCAAAAAAAACGTGTGCAAATAACGCAATTAAAACGGCCAAATAATATCGAAGATCCTGCCGAGCCAGCCTGGCTTGGTATATGGTGCCGCGATACCTTTGTTCCTGGTCACAATACGAAAGTCTGCAATCTGTTCGCTCTTAATCGTGTTATCAAACTCAATATCGCTTGGCCTGACTATTCCGCTTACCTCAATCGTTTGTATATCACCTGCGATATTACGGTGACGCGTCCCCATAACCACAAGGTTGCGATTTGGCAGGATATCAACAACAACAACAGTGACACTATCGACATACTTACGCTCGTCTTTGAAATCAGCCTTGCTTTTCAGCTCATTAGTGGATTCAGCCGCCATAGTAAAACCAGGTATGCTGGGCAGAAGATGGTCAATTCCAAGCTTTCCATTAAAGGTGGTTGATTTGTCAACCTCCTTTTTCAAATCTCTTTTTGCCTTGTTATCCACCTTGCTGTTTTCACTAATCTTAATGGTCAGGACATCGCCTATGTTACGAGCCACATCATCGGTGTATAATTCCCGCATGTCCTTGTTTCTCCTGGCCCAGATAGAATCTGCTTGTAAGTCCCCCGCTGGCCCAACAAGGCAGAACAGAAAAACCGCTAAAATTAATACAAAGCCTATTCTAAGTTTCATTGTGTTTCCTTTCAGAAAACCGGTTCCACAGTCCCGTCTTCCTTGACCCTGGCTAAGATAATTCGTTGTGAGTTCAGGTTTCGCACCCTTATATATTCACCAGTTCGCCCATCATTCATAGCTTTTCCGATAGCCGTAACCACAAGCAGCGGTCTTTCAATCCGAATAACAACATTCTGATTTCGCTTAATGACAACTGCTGGTTTGACAGGCGCAACCATATGCAGCCCAAGCACGGTGTCTGCAGGCAGCGGGCGTCTGGCGATAAGGCCATAGGGCGGCTTCCAATTGACAGGCTCCGGATGGCTTGATATGGCACTTTCTATCTTGATATTCTTAGAGCTGATAACCGCACCTGCAGGGATGTCAACCAGCGTCACTGCTCTGCGACAATTGTATTTTAAGCGGAAAGTTACTTCACACTCCCCTATCTGTTTACCGTTCTGTACAACAGCAATCTGGACCTTAGCCTGGTTTTTCGCATTGCTCTTGACCAGACGTGGGGACAACTGTATATCTTTGCTCTTTTCGGATACGGCCAAATCCTTCGGTGTCCGCATCACGTTCCATTGGCAAACCGAACCGGTCCGCCATTGGCGGAGATTTTTTTTCAGGAATGCGCTTGCCAGCTCAACGAATTCGCTGCCCTTGATAATTTTCTGCTGCCGCCTTACCGTTATTTTCTCTGCACCGGTTAATGTCACTTTTGACGCTGGGATTCCGTTGCAGGCCAATCTGCTCAAGACCATTGACCTGTCGATGACGATTTTCTGGCCCGGCATGGTAATCCGACCTAAGGCAATTTTGCTTGCCTTGGCCACAAGTCCGCCTTCACGCGGATTGCCCCGTATTATGCTGACTTCACCCAGGCTGATAGTATCGTCCTTGATTGCGACTTCTCTTGGCAGGTAGAGATGTAGACCGCTACCCTTCTGTAAGTCGTTGGCGTCGGTATTCGCCCCGTTAGAAGTCTCATTGCTGCCGGGGCGGACGCCGGTCGTCTTACTTCCAACGGGGTTCGCTGATGTCCGGCAAAAAAGTGCACAGATCATAAGTGCACAGGTTACAAGTGTCCCTATCATCTTATGCTCTCCCGAAAGGGATGCCTCTCCCAGAGGGGATGCCCCTTGGCATTGGCATTGTGCTTTTGTGCTCTTTTTTCTGCTCATCATGATTCCTTATCTAACAATTTCATTTGCCGTTCGAAGCATATCGTCGCCAGCCCTTATCGCACGCGAGTTAATTTCGTATGCTCGCTGGGCGGTTATAAGGCTGACCAGTTCATTCACCATCTGGACATTTGATTTTTCCAGAAATCTCGATTGAATAGTGCCGAAACCCGCCTCTCCCGGTGTGCCGGTCGTAGGCGTACCGCTTGCCGGGGTCTCTGCCAGCAGATTATCCCCTTCACTCGAAAGACCCGACGGATTGGGAAATCGGGCTAATTGAAGAGTGCCTACAACTGATGACGTTCCTGCAGCATCGGTAACATTGACGCCTCCATCTTTTCCAATATCTATGGAAGTAGCATCTGTTGGAACGGTAATCGCCGGCTCTATGGTATATCCGGTGGTGGTAACTATCTCCCCGTTCGCATTTATTTGCAGTGAGCCATCGCGGGTATACCCTATGTCACCGTTTGGCAGGCTTACCTGAAGGAAGCCCTCACCTGAAATTGCTATATCAAGATTACGCCCCGTATTCAGAAGCTCGCCCGGAGTGTACACTTTTATCGTGGATACAACACGGACACCACTGCCTATTTCCAGGCCGCCGGGAGAATTTATACCCGAAGACACTTCCGTGCCGGGTTCCTGCAGCGTGACGTAAAGCAGCTCCCCAAAATTAATCTGGCTTCGCTTGAAACCCGATGTGTTTATGTTGGCAAGATTATTGGCGATAACGTCCACCATCATCTGCTGGGCGCTCATGCCCGTTGCCGCAGTGGAAAATGCTCTTAACATAATATCGTTCTCCTTATTTTAATGGTTCACAAATTCAAAAGCGGGCCCCTGGTAACTCTAACCCATAGCCACACTTAAAATACTACTGGTGGCTTCCTTTTGCGCTGCGATGAACTTCATGTTCGCTTCGTAGAGCCTGGACACCATCAGCATGTCCACTAATTCTTCAACCATCTGAACGTTGGATGCCTCCTGGTAGCCCTGTTTTACAACTATATGTTCGGCTTCAACCGGCGTTACATCCTGCTCCGGCATTTGGTAACAGTTGTCACCGGCCGGCACAAGTTTGTTTTCGTTGTCCTGGAAATCAACCAGTCTGAATTTCCCTACAGTCGTGTCACCAGCGCTGATACTGCCGTCGCTTCTAACATTCAGTTGCGACAGTTCCACGCCGCCTGGTATTGTGATGGGCCCAGCTCCGCCTGCTACAATCCTTCCCGCAGAATCCACTATTTGGCCATTTTGATTCGTACGGAATACGCCGTTGCGGGTATAAAGCGGGCCTGCTGGCGTCTCTATCACAAAGAAACCCTTGCCATGCAGTGCAAAGTCCAGGGGCCGACCTGTCTCTACAATGCTCCCCTGAGAAAAATCAAACGCAGAAGTCAAATCAATTTCACCGGGAGAATATGTTTGCAGCCCCGTCCCCTGTGCCTCAAGGGATTTTGAAAAAGCGTTGCACATACGCTTATATCCGACCGTGCTTACATTGGCCAAATTGTGCGCGATTATATCAAATTCCCGCATTAACGCATCGGTGCTTGAACTAATTTGGGCTATAACCTCTGACATTTTAAACTCCTTGCGCTGCCACGGGTTCCGCAGCGACTTTCTTTGCGTCTTCCGAAAGCCCAACATCCTGACTTTCGGGCCTGATTCTTAGGGAAGCTGTATTGGTAGCGCGAATCAGCTCACTAACATCCGGGTCGCTTAAACCTGTCAATTCAACCGCTATTGAAAAACCATTTTGTACAGCTTTGATGTGTCTAACCTCACCGATATCTTCTACTATTTTTGACACTGACCCCGCTGCTTCACTTTGCGAGGCAAAATGGCGGGGGTCACCCTCACTCTTCTGGCGAGCCGAATCCTGGTCCTCTTCTTCATCCAGCTTAAACACAACCAGCACCCTGTCACCTACTTGTAATTTCAGCGAAGCCTCTATACACAAGCCGGGACCGGCCAGCTCTGTAACAACCGCAGGTACAAATTCCGGCGGCCCCCAATCGCTGCCGGGAGCGCTTGCCGAACCTCGATACATTCTGAAACTCTTCATACTTTTCCGGTCGGGGCGAACAGGCGTTCTTGTGAATGGAAAGTGGGCGACAAAGGCCGGCCTCTTTACCGGAACACGCAAAAATCGCCGGCGATTTACAAAACGCAGCTCATCACTGTGATTCAAAACCAATATGTCACCGTTGCAGCTGACCACCGAAGTATCAAACTCCCAAACCGATGCGCCGAAATAATAACGGGCACACCAAACCTCACCGAAAATAATTTTTACCGGCTTTGTCAACTTAACCACCAGCTCTGCATCATTATTCTCTATTACGGTTGACTCAATAGTATCTGAAGCCCGGCTCGTTCGGCGTAACATATAAATTTTCTTGCCTGCGGGGATCTGCCTGCTGTTCAATTTCTTCGGTTTCGTTGACAGCCCTATCGAAGCCGAAGCTTGTTTCTGGAAACCAAGCTTTTCACGCAGGAAGGACAGTTCAGTCTGCAACTGTTCGATTTGCGCCGCTGTTTGCTGCTGAGCGACGCTTTCTTCTACCATTATGGCCGCTCCGCGTTCAAAAGTATTGCTCATAGTAAAAATCGCATCGCTTTGCTTCAAACCTGCTTTAGTTACTATACCAAGCAGAAGCTGACGCTCACGAGCGCTCAGGCCGATTTTACCGGCAGACTCGTCAAATAACTGAATGGACCTCTGGTGTCGCTGAACGATACGATTACGGCTAACAACTAAAAGCAGCACGCATAATATGATTCCGACAGCCGCTAAGGTTAGCAGAAACCAAGGCTCAGTTATAAAGCCGGTGTTGAAGGGGTGGCTTGCGGCCCTCCACCGCTGTTGGGGAGTAAGAGCCAGTCCCCCCAAAATAATGGCGTTCAACACGGTTGTCATTACCTGGGCTGTTATCATCTTATTAAACTTGCAAAATAAGTTCTAAGTCCGTCCCGCTGCTTCCTTGCGAAAGCAAGAAGCTGGACTATCTAAAAAGATTACTCATTTCTCGGAGTATTTCATTGGCTACTCTGATGGTCCCCACATTGGCCTGGAAACCTTCCTGGGATTGAATCATATTAACAAACTCTGTGGCCACATCGGTGTTGGATTTTTCCAGTGCGCCACTGTGAACGGTGCCGGCACCGCCCGTCATAGCGCCGGCAGCCACCGCCTCGCCCGAGTTGGCTGAAGGAACGAAATATCCGCCGCTAATATTCTCCAGCCCCGATGCGTTTTGAAATAATGCTACCTGCAAGCTGGCGATGTTCTTCTTGATGCCGTTGGAGAAGGCCCCGATAATCATACCTTCATTATTAACCGAAACGGTTGAAAGTCTACCTGCTTCATATCCATCCTGTTCTCTTGCTGCCGCGGTGGAGCTTCCTTTGAATTGTGTCAAGCCATTCAGCCTACCCACAGCACCCATTTGTATCTCGATGGTTTGTGGATTTGAGACATCATGTGCAAACGTTATTACAAATCGGGGCAAATCCGAACCACTTAAACCAGCGTAAGAACCGTTGCTTGCATTAAAACTTATATTCTCGATACGCCGATTTGCCATAGTTATCTCACCGACATCGCCGGTGACCGAGCCAAGCACCATATCCCATGTGTTGGGCCTATTTGCTCGAACAAATGCGCCGCTGAGGGTATGTTTACCACCCCCAGAATCGTAAATCGTGATACCGGCGTTTTTGACTTCCTCTCCACCGACGGCCAATATTTCAAAATAGCCCGGCGTTGTCAGCGAACCATTGCCGGAGTATGACAGTGTGATGTCTGTCTTGCTGTAGCCGCCGGTATCATCTGTTATTTGGACTTTGCCATTGAGCAAAGAAGCGGTTGCACCGCTGAGAACATTCGTATTTAGGTGGTTGATAAAGTCGCCAAGCGTAGTGGTTGGATCGACGGTAAACGTCAGGCCGCTTCTCAATGCTGTACCGTCCGGATTATAACCGCAAATGCCGATAGTGCCTGACTCGTCGGCCTCCAACCGTCCATCTATGCCTGAACCGCCATTAAATTGGTCAAGCCGACCAATTTCCATACCCGTGGTGGCAACTGTGCCGCCGTTGGAAGTATAAGTTATATTCGAGGCTATCTGTTGTATTCGTGGCCCATTGGCAATCTTTGCATCGCCGTTTAGATTACCGGATACTTTTATCTCTGATGTCCTGTTTGCCGGCATCACGGCACCGTAAGGGACGCGAACATTACTATCACCGGGAGTTTGAAAACCATCACTTTCACCTTCTGAACCGATACGCTGGATGGTATAGCCTGTTACAGGATCAACCAAATTCGAGTTCGCATCAACTGTAAATGATCCCGAGCGAGTGTAAATGGTTTGTTGCCCGTCACTCAAAACGAAATAGCCTTCTCCTTCTATCGCCAGGTCCAGAGGATTGCCCGTATTTATGATATTGCCTTGCGGCATATTGGGCGTTATCCCAGCTGTTCCAACGCCGCTAATCTGCTGAGGATTGGTGCCGCCGACATTAGCCAACGGCTGTGACCCCTTTCCTATCTTTTCGCTAAGCAGCTCCGAGAAATTTATTCCGCCGGACTCTGAAGCGGTCGCATTGACGTCGACTTCACTTTTGTCGGCAATATCATGCATCTCCTGATGGGCCTGCAATCCGGGAATTCGAGATGGTAATTCAAAACTCAGTTTTCTGTCTCCTTATAACTTATTCCTGGAATCTCAACTGATTTTAATTGCTTACCAATATTACGGCGTCTAAACTGAGTGAATATTCCTCACCATCAACCGTTACCTTCAAAAGACTCTCGCCCGCATCAAGGTCATTGTAAACTTCATCAACTATGCCTACTTTCTGAACCAATTCGCCCGTCTCCATATCTTGTGCGAAAAATGTAACCTCCTTACCTATTAGCGAATTGGCATAGCTGCGGTTGGTAATCGCAAGGATTTGGGCAAAGTTAGAGTTCATTGATTCGAGCTGCTGTAGCTGTGAGAATTGCGCCAGCTGGGAAGCCATTTCGTTGTTGTTCAAAGGCTCCAGCGGATTCTGATTTTGCAGTTGCGCTACGAGAACTTTCATATAATCCATTTGGATGTTATTTGCTGATATTGAACTCATAAGTTTGCTACCTTTCCAATAAGACCAAAAATAATCGAAGTTTCTGCGCAAAGACTGTTACTACGTACAATATTGGTACGGTTAGCAAAACAAACAGCAATTGGTGTGCCACATCAAAATCAGACCTGCCTCATTGATATATAACTCCTTGCAACAAATATAGTTAGAAAACTGCGAAGACCAGATGAGTGTCGGCATCACTTGTATAAAAAATGCTCTTGGAGGACAATTTTTCCTACGTTGCAGAAAATGTTGCCGCCTCTCGCGGGCGCGATGTCCAGGAAGTTTTTTATTGTTTGTTCCATACGCTGGAGGTGACATTGAGACGTCCCATAAGAAACGTCACCATCTCACTGTAAGTTTGGCTTTTTGTTTTTCTGAAATGTCCGATAAGACTGCTGCATAAAATCAATGCTTCTTAGGCCTTAACAAATCGGTGACATTATTGGCCGGTCCCATAAAAAAATTCAAGTTGTTTTTGCTTATCTGTCGATTTAGTTGTCTGTCGGTCTATGGGTATTGAGCAACCGGTATCTATGAAGCGGAAATATCCTTATTACGTGAAAAAGAAACTAAGGGGGGGATAAAGCTTTTGGTTTTGTAACAAGATGAGCATACGCAGGATTGTTGTAGTAAGCAAGGAAGCGCAAGTCACACAATTAGCGCAACAGGTTGGTCAGGAAATATTTGTTGCTGATGACCCGGCCGAGGCTCTGGATATTATTGAAACGGTCGGGCCGAATTTAATTCTTTTTGACCATCGGTTTAGCCCAGGCCATATTCACGAATTCCACGAGATGGCCTATAAAAATTCGATAGATATTCCTCCTATCGTGGCAGTTGGTAACGACGAAAATAACATCGACCTCTCTGTAGAGTTCAAGCAGGTGGGGGCCTATGACTATCTGCTCGGAATGCAGGATTACAGTCGGCTGGAGCAAATTGTAAGCCGAATCAAAAATGAAGCCAGGACTATTGACTTTGAAAAAAATACGAGTGATTTTTTTATTGACGACCACGCTGCCTCCGTCTCTATGGTCGGCCGGAGCAGAGCACTTGTCAAAACACTCGGGATGATTAGACTTGTCGCCGCCAGCCAATGTAATCCGGTTTTGATTGTAGGGGAAACCGGCACAGGCAAAGAGCTGGCGGCCAAGGCAATCCATGCTCTTAGGCATCCGAAAGACCCTTTTGTTGCTGTCAATTGTGCTGCGCTGACGGCTAATCTGCTCGAAAGTGAGCTTTTTGGCCATGAGAAGGGCTCTTTCACCGGTGCCGACCGTGAGAAAACAGGGCTTTTAGAAGTCGCCGGGGCCGGCACTATGCTCCTTGACGAAATAAGTGAAATGCCGATGGATCTGCAGAGCAAATTGCTCCGGGTCCTTCAGGAAAAAACTTTCCGAAAGGTCGGAGGTATCAAAAATATCACCTGCAACGCCACGATAATAGCGACGAGTAACCGCAATCTATATAGGGAAATGAAAGCTAATCGCTTCCGACGCGACCTTTATTATCGTCTCAACATCTGTCCTGTTATTATTGCCCCTCTTAAATCGCCTGACCGAAAAAAGGACATCCCGCTGCTGGCCGAATATTTCCTTAAAACATCAACTATTTGCCCAGGGAAAAGTGATAAGATCACCTCCATAACAAAATTAGCTCTCGAAGCTTTGACAAAACACGATTGGCCTGGCAACATTCGCGAACTCCATAATGTTATAGAAAGGGCGATATTGCTGGAAACAACAGAAAAAATCGGCCTGAGCAGCATTATAATTGACTCAGATGAGTGCGGTGAGCCATTTAACCCGGCGGCTAATTATGCCAAGGACTTTTCACTGGCAAAGGCCGAACGTGAGCTGATTGCCCGCGCTCTCCAGGAAACAGGCTGGCAAAAAACACGGGCTGCTGCGCTTCTCGGCATAACAAGGGCAACACTCTACGCCAAGGTCAAGCAGTATAATATCGAAAAAGGCTCGTTACTTGCAGCGGACCTGCCAAAAAAAGCGCAAGATGAAATCTCAGAAACATCCCTGCCCCAGTACGTAACTACTTCATAATTAAGGATTTAGCCCAATCCCCATATTTTTGCCGTATCAGTCACTTCTTGATATTATAGGACTTAACGGCCCACTTCTAACCGTGCCTGCTAATCTTTAGTCCCGCGCCAATGGAGCTTAGGTGCACGCCTCATTGGTATGGGAAATTTCTGTCAGAAAATCTATCGGCTCGTCTAAAATCCTGACATCCTTTTGCAATACGGACGGCCTGATGTAGCACGATAAGCCCATTTCCCACTCAAAAGGCTCATAAACGCACTCGCCCCCCCAAGGGGCCAACTCTGGCACAATTATTGCTGTTCTCTAAAGAGGTTATGAGGTCCCCGCCTTGCGGGAACCCAAATACGCTCTCACAGTCTTTCTTGAGTGGGCCACGATTCATCGGGACTACATTGAGAGCGAAGCTGAAAGTTATGGCGAAAGAATACCAACAAGATATTCTCGAAGAGAGTTCCGACAACCAGGGACAAGCGGATGCCGGGCTATTTGCAGGCGAGGTCCACGAGGAGCTCTCGGATCGCGAAACTTTCGCTGGAGACGAAGATTTTTACAAACTTCTGGCCAGCCAGGGCACCGCCCAAACCGCTGTTACGCCATCCCCGAACGCCGAAACCGGCCCAAGCGAAATACCAAAGGCACCGATTTGGCATAAGTATTTTTCAGCCTTCCTGAAAGCCCTCGCTGTCAGTATTGTCGTGATTGCGGCAATATTGCTGTACATATTTTTGAAATCTCCTTTAGTGCTTGTCACTAATTGGCACCCGCCATCCCTCGCCCAACAAACACCTACTACACCTAAACCACCGGTGCCGGAGCAAACACAAAAACCGGAATCTGTGCCTCCGTTAACACAGCCTGTATCTTTGAAAGTTGCTCAAGACCTCTATCTGCAGAAAGATTACGACAACGCTTATGCCGCCTATGACCAGCTTCGCCAAAGCCTCCCCACCGGAGCCGAAGAGGAATTGCTGAAAGATTTTATTCAGCTAAAAATGGCTCTATGTATGAGAAAAGCCGGTGATTCCGACAAGGCAGGCAGCTTATTCAGGACTCTTTTCCAAAGTAGTTCACCTATTGTAAATATGCTGGCCAATTATTACATGGGCTTTATAGAATTGCAGAAAAAGCAATACTTAAAAGCACGCACCAGAGCTTATCAGGCAATTGCCTTAATTGAAGCAGTGGATTTCAGCAATGATTGGACTCCGTTACTGCTGTCGGATTGTCACTTCCTAATTGCTGAATCGATGACCAGACATATCCTTTCACTCTGTGATGTTGACAAAGACCTTCCCGGCCGGTTGTGGAGCACTGCTGTGGAGGTTGACCCTTTTGCCGGCCTAAACGAGGCACAACTACGTTTGCTTTTGAATTCCGGCTCAGAGCAATTAAGCAAAGGCCTGCTGGGCCCGCAAATTCAAAACATCGAGCAGCAGGGCACCTCATCTCGCTGGTCGGTTGTTTGCCACGGGGCACCGATTGATGAACTGCTGGCGAGATTTGCCGCCAATGCCGGTCTTAATATTGCCTGGGATTTCTGCAAGGCACCCGGCCAGGAAGCAGAAAAAGATACCGTCCACAAAAGACCCGCAATTTTATATCTGTCCGAGGCAACGACGCAGCAATTTATCACAGTGGCGGCTGGACACGTTGGATTGTTGGCCCGCCCGGACCGGAAAGGGGTCATAAATATCTTCAACCCTGCCGATTACTCCTCATTATCCGAACACATCTCTTTGCTTAGCGAGGAAGCTGTTTCGCTGTGGCATAGATTTTTATCCGTATTCCACGGTGACCAACGTGTCCCCAATGCTCACTTTGCTTTGGGGCTTTTGCAGGCACAGAAAGGCCAGGTCACCGATGCCGTTGCACAATATAAATTAGTGGCTAATCGCTACGCTAAGTCATCTCTGGCGCCGTTTGCTTTGTTACATTCCAGCAAACTCAAAGCTAATCTTCGTGACTATTCCGGTGCACGTCAGGATTTGAAGCAGCTTGTCGAGCAATATCCTGAAAGCGAGCTTTCCGACCAGGCTTGTCTTTATCTTGCTGACGCCACAATGAAAGCCGGACTTTCACACGAAGCTGGACGACTCTACAGCAAAGTGTACCACCTTGGTATGTCTCTTCAGTCGCAGACTGCCTCTGCCTTCGGGGCGGGCAGATGCTTCTACGAGCAAAAAGACTATGAAGCCGCAGCCAAATGGCTGACTCGATACTTCGACCTCGCCAAAGACCGCGCAAGCAGAAACTTGTATTCGGCATGCTTGCTGCTGGGCAAAAGCAACCTGGCTTTAGGAAAAACCCAACAGGCCTGCGATGCCTTTGAAGCCGCCCTCGGCGGACCGGCAGGGCAGCTGACCAGGCAAGAATATATAGAGACTGTCTCGGCCTTAGTCGACGCCAAAATTCAGCAGGCTGATTTTATCGAGGCACTTGCAACATTAGAGAACACGCGTTCCCGGCAGTTCTCGCAAGAAGAAGAATCTATCGAGATACTGCTGCTCAAAAGCAGGGTCCTTCGGACTATGGGCCTGGTTGATGAGGCTATTGCGGCCCTTGGTGACAGAGCGCAATATACTCTCGACCCACAGGTAAAAGTCGGAATATCTTTCGAATTAGCTAAATGCTACATCGCCAAAGAAAATCTGGAACTTGCCCGCAGGGACTTGGCCGAAATCATTATGCTTGTTGAACCGGGGCCTTTGGCGCACGAAATCGCTCTCGAATTGGCTGACGTTTGTTTGAAACTTGGCCAAAGCTCTCAAACCATCTCGATTTGCTCGCAGCTCTTGGATTTGGGCCCGTCAGCGAAGACAAAGCAAAAGGCCCTGGACATCCTGGCAGCAGCCTATAGTCGGCAGAAAAATTATGACAGGGCGGCATTGACTCTTTTGGGCAAGTGGAATGAGGCAAAAGAACCAGGCGATAAAAGAACGCTTGACAGCCCGGCCGCCACAGACCAATCGCTTCCGGAAGCCAAATAGAACAGTATAGAACAGGACAGTTAACACAATGAAGATTAAAACTAAAAACGTAACGCCAAAATCGAGTATCGAGTGTCCAGCATCGAGCATCGAGTATAGAGCATCGAGTATCAAGCGTCGAGCATCGCTTAACGCCTTTCGCGTTCTTTGTTTTTCGTTTGTATCTTTTTGTTTCTTAACATCCCTTGTCAGTGCTCAAATACGGTCGGAACAACTTAGCCCAACTGATTTTCTAATGCCTTATTTAGCGCAAACTTTGCAGGAGGTAAATACTCCCACCGTTCAGATGCGGGATGCTAAGCTTAGCCCGATTGATTTTCTAATGCCTTATTTTGAGAAAACTTTACAAGATGTGAATACTCCTAACATTCAGATGCAGGATACTAAGACTCCATCAAGCCGGAAAGAGAAGCCAAAAACCAGTGACATCCTTGCTGTAAACTTTGCCGCTGAGTTCAATGAAAAATTGCCGCAGATAGGTTCTGCTATTCCAGGAAACCTAACTACTAACCTCGGTCGTCAATTATGGCGGGCCGGGATTTGTGTTTATGAAGGCGAAAAGGACAGCAAAAGCAAAAATAAGCTCAAAAGATTAATCGAACAAGTTCGTGCTATTGAGTTTAAGCCGCCAAAGAAACCTGAACCTTTTATTACAATCGAGCCGGTGGTCCGTCCAGGGCGGGAACCCAATGAAAATCCAGCCGAAGTAGAGGTGAAAGAAAAAACCGAGAAAAAGACAATTGAATCCAAACCGCCATACAAGCCTGTAACCGACCGGACATTGCAGATGCTCGGCAATATTACACAAGATCCCAACCAGCTGGATAACCCTTTTGAGCTGGGGGAAGTCATGTACTTTAGCGGCCACTTAAAAGAAGCAGCCGTGTTTTATCAGGAAGCGCTTAATCGCACAGACCCGGAAAAGGCCGAGTCGGGCCGGAACCGGGCTTGGATTTTATTTCAAATAGGAAACTGTCTGCGGGATGACGACCTGACAACGGCACAGAAGATGTACAGACAGCTAATTGCAGAATATCCCGGTTCGCCGTGGGTGGACCTGGCCAAAGCCAGGGAAAAATTAATTGATTGGTACCTGAAAGACAAACCCAGGACCTTGATTGCCAAACCTCAATTGTAGTTTTTGGGGACCAAATTCTCATCTGTGCCTGCATTGCTTGAGCAGGCAAACACAGGTGAAGGCAGCGAAAAGTGGAGTATCTTTGAAGTGAGTTACAACGAAGTAAAAAACATGAACCAGGACCAACAGAGAGCAGACCCCGAAAATATCGCGAATGTCCTCATAGTTGATAACGACCGCCGGTTGGCTCAATTTATGCTTGAGATTTTAGCCGGCAAGGGGATTCGAGGGCATCTTGCCGGTGATAAAAAAGAAGCGATTGATTTCCTCGACAAGAACAGTTGCGACCTCGTATTCACCAGCGACAGGATAAGCTCATCCGCCACAAGGCGGAGCCGGCCACAGGATGGTTTCGAACTGCTGCAGAAAATCAGGGCAACTTCGCCGGAGCTGCCTGTCGTTATGATAGCAAAAAGCGAAAAGCCAAAAGAACAAGCATTGCGGGGCGAACTGATTGAGACGGCAGTCAAGGCCGTTCGCCTCGGCTGTTATGATTTCCTAATCAAGCCGCTCGACCGTGAAAAAATAGAGAACTTACTGGATACTTTCCTGCCCAACCACACCGTCTCAACGATAGCTTCCGCCTACGAGGGCACCAACTGTCTTTATCGCATCGTGGGCAGAAATGCAAAAATGCTTCAGACCATCGATTTAGCCAAGAGAGTGGCTCCAACTTCAGCGCCGGTTTTAATAACCGGCGAAACTGGGACAGGCAAAGAACTGTTCTCTTATCTCATTCATCAAAGCAGCAAAAGGGCCCAGGGGGCATACATTAAAGTTAATTGTGCGGCCTTAAGCGACTCCCTTCTTGAAAGCGAGTTGTTTGGTCACGAGAAGGGCGCCTTCACTGGTGCCTACAATCAGCGCAAAGGCCGATTTGAAATGGCTCACGGGGGGACACTGCTCCTGGACGAAATCACCGAAACACCCATAAAATTTCAGGCCAAGCTGCTGCGCGTACTCGAACAGCAGGATTTTGAACGTGTCGGCGGAAACAAAAACATTAGGGTCGATGTTCGAATAATAAGTACCACCAATAAGGATTTATTGCAGGAAGTTCAACAGAACCGCTTTCGTCAGGACCTTTACTATCGGCTAAACGGACTAAGATTAGTTATCTGCCCTCTGAGGAAACGCAGGGAGGATTTGTCCGACCTCGTATGGTATTTTGTCAATCTTTATGCCCGCGAAGCTCAGCGTCGTATCACTAAACTTGACCCGGTGATGATGAACATTTTCGCCAAATACCACTGGCCAGGCAATGTCCGGCAATTACGAAATGTTGTGCGAACATCGCTGATTTTGGGGGCCGGCGAAACCCTGTCGTTGGCCGATGTCTCTTGGCTCTTCGATGAATTACAACCATTGTCGCAGGAAGAAACAAATGTCCATAATTCGTCGCGAGAAAAACACACGGATGACCCCATGTCTGCTTACGAAGGCAAAAGTGGCAGAGGACTGGCGGGACTTCCTCTTGAGCAGGTAGAGCGAAGAGCGATTTTGGATACTTTACGACAGACCGGAGGCAACCAGACGAAAGCCGCAAAGGTATTAGGCATTAGCGACCGAACGTTGCGAGGCAAAATACACCGGTATCGGCAGCAAGGTTGCATGCAGCCGGCTTAATTACAATATTCTTATACAAGTGATTGAGGCAGGAAAATGGCAGATGAAGATGATGCGAAAAAGAAGGAGCAGGAACAGCAGGAAGATTCAAAGGCGGAATCGGGCGATAAGAAGGCCTCAGGCGGCCGGTTGCAGTGGATAATAATGGCTGTTGTCGTAATAGTCGGTGCAGGTGCAGGCTTTGGACTCGGTCGACTACTTGGAGATTCCGGCACAACCGAGACCGCCCAATCCGCCGAAGGCGGACCGACTAAGGCGGAGGACCTGACAGCGGACACTGCGGATTCGACCGGCGCCAAATCTCAAGGAACCTGGTACTATGATTTAGAGCCTGTCGTAGCAAACCTTGATTCACCCGGCGTAACACGCTATGTCCGGCTGACTTTAACACTGGAAATAGATTCCCGGATAATTGTTAAGAAAGGCACTGCTTTAATTGAGGAGAAAAAACCCCTCTTAACAAACTGGCTCACTATCTACCTTGCAGGTTTAAGCCTTGAAGATATAAGAGGTGATAGAAACCTCAAGCGCATTCAATTGGAAATACTCGACGCTTTTAACGAAAAACTTTTCCCTGATGCCAAGCCTCAAATCAAGCGCGTTCTTTTTAAGGAGTTCGCTATACAATGAGTAACGCACCTGCCAACAGCTTAAGCAGAGAAAAGGTACAACAGCTCCTCGCTGCCGTCGGTTCCGGGCCAAAAGAGGATACCACGCAAATGGAGGCTGCCGAATATAATTGGCAGCAGCCTCATTACTTTAGTAGCGAGCAGCTCAAGAGACTCGACGACCTCACAAAAGAAGCTGCAAAGGAGATAGCTGAAAAGTTCGCCAAGTTTTGCAATAACCAGTTCGATGTAACAGTTGTTTCGACCACCGAGCACTTTGCCGCCCAGCTTCGTGGCCAGGACTTAGAGAGCAAGCAGAAAAATTATTACCTGCCTTTCGGCTCCGACCAGGACCATCCATTCGGACTTATTTCCATACCTGCAAAAACTGCATTCGTCTGGGCGACACAATTGCTTGGTGATTCTGAATCCGAAGAGGATACCGGGAGGGATTTATCGCAATTAGAAGAATCGCTTTTATTGGATATCGCCTCTGCCATCCTTGAGGCGTTTTCCAGCCCTTGCGATTATGAAAATTGCAATTTCCAGCCGGATACAAGCATTGTTAAAAGACCGTTGCCTCTTGAGCTGCAGGGCACAGAAGCACTCTGCAAAATTACTTTTCAAGTCAAGAAAGCCGACCAGGAAAACGGCTCTGAAGCTCACATTTTAATGCTCTGCGACAAAATGGAACCTATGCTGGGCAAAACCGTAAAAGCTGTTGGCAAAACCTCAGCCGAGGATATTTCAAAAGCAATCCTTGACCGTATGCAGCAAATGACGGTTTCTGTTACGGCTCAACTGGCTTCTACGGTGCTTACTTTTGAAGAGATAATGAATCTTCGCCCTAATGACATACTGTTACTTGATAAGAGGATTGATGAGCCGATTGATTTGATAGTAGATGACCGGGCCGTTTGTCACGGCTGGCCCGCAAAATCAGCCGGCCAGTACGCTGTAGTTATTACAGCAGACAACGATACAAACACTTAAAAAGTAGAGGAAATCAAAACATGGCAGAAACAGCCGAAGAAGTTAAAGAAACCCAGGACCAGCAGGAAAATACTGAACAGCCAGACTCTAAAAAGCAGGCACAATCCGTTGAATTTGCCGAGGCTGCTGAGTCCGCCTCTGGCGGAGCTGGTTCCGGAGCGAGTTTAGATATCCTGCTGGATATGAACATACCTGTTACCGCCGCTGTGGGCCAGACTGAGATAACGGTTCGACGGCTTTTACAGCTTGGGCCTGGCTCGGTGTTGAAGCTCGATAAACCTATTGATGAACCGGCGGACTTGTATCTGAAGGACACTAAGTTTGCCACTGGAAATGTAGTCGTCGTAGACGGGCAGTTCGCCGTTAGAATTGAACAGATTCTCGGCACCGGTGCCGCTGTCGCTGCCGAAGCTGCCGTGCCTACCGAGGCGTAAATCAGAATTACCCCCCTGCTTTCTTGCCCCTAAGGGGCTTGCGAAAGCAAGAAGTGGGATAGAAAGAATAATAATGGCAGGCTCTGCACAACAAAATTCATCAGGATTGCTGGGCACCCATTTGCGCAAAACTGTGGATGAGAGCTCCTCCCATACGCCTCTTGCGTCCCACAGCAATATTATTATGGCTGTTGGCATGGTGACAGTTCTTGCCACACTTATAATCCCTCTGCCAACCATATTGTTGGACATGCTTCTGGCCTGCAGTATATCCCTGGCTGTCGCTGTTTTGATTGTTACATTATCCTCAAAAGAGGCCCTCGAATTATCTACTTTCCCTTCGCTGCTCCTTTTTGTAACGCTGTTTCGGCTTTCTCTTAATGTCGCCTCAACCAGATTGATACTTCTACATGCCGACGCGGGGGAAATTATCCAGACATTCGGTGGTTTCGTCGCCGGCGGCAGTTTCGTTGTCGGGCTGGTAATCTTCTTAATACTCGTTATCATCCAGTTTATAGTAATCACAAAAGGCGCCGAGAGGATAAGCGAAGTTTCCGCACGTTTCACCCTTGATGCTATGCCAGGCAAACAAATGGCAATTGACGCTGACCTTAACGCGGGAACTATCACCGAGGAGCAGGCCAACGAACGCAGAGCAAAAATTGTAAAGGAAAGCGAGTTCTATGGCGCGATGGACGGCGCCAGCAAATTCATTCGGGGCGATGCCAAGGCAGGCCTGGTAATCACTGCGGTCAACATAATTGGCGGAATAGCTATGGGTTATTCACGCGCTATGCCCATCTCCGATGCCGTCAGGACTTATTCTATCCTTTCCATCGGCGATGGACTCGTCAGCCAGATACCATCGGTGATAATCGCTGTAAGTTCTGGTTTTTTGGTAACCAAGATTTCATCACGCCACAGCGTTGGCCAGGACCTGGGCAGGCAGTTTCTTAAGTCCAGTCAGCCGCTGAATATAGCCGCTTGCATCATTGCTTTGTTGGCACTCGTGCCCGGCCTGCCCAAAACACCTTTTCTATTGTTGGCTGCCGGCGCATTTTTGCTCGGACGCATGGCAGCTAAATCCGAAAAGGACCGTGAGAAAAAACACGCTGCTCCTCCACAAGCAAAGGCTGATAAGCAACCCGTTGAAGAACTGCTGGATGTTGATAGAGTTTCTGTGCAGGTCGGCGTGCGATTGATTAGTATGGTTGACCCTCGCAAAGACAGCGCTATCTTTGAGCGTATCGGAGCATTGCGGAGAAAATTCGCCCAGCAGCTCGGTATCGTTATGCCATTAGTTCGGCTGAAGGACAATATCACTCTCGATCCGACTGCTTACGAGATTCGATTAGAAGAGCTGCCGATAGCGAAGGGGCGTTTGGAGCCGGATATGTTCCTCGCTATGGATTCCGGCACGGTCCAAACCAAAATCGAGGGCATAGAAACTACAGAACCTGTTTATAATCTGCCCGCTCTATGGATTACGCCGGCCAACAAGGAAAAGGCCGAATTAAGCGGATACACAGTCATCGACCCTGAATCCGTCTTTATTACACATCTATCCGAAACACTGCGAAAACACGCCGACGAATTGTTGACGCGTGAAGACGTACAGCTTCTTATTGACCGTCTTCGTAAGACTCAACCCTCGTTGGTGGGAGAAGTTGTTGGCACAGACAGAGAAGTTTCTATTGGTCTGCTTCAACGTGTGCTGAAAAACCTCCTGAAGGATGGAATACCCATTCGCGATTTAACAGCCATACTCGAATCGCTCGGAGAACACGCATCAAAGACCAAAAACCCTGTCGCTTTAACAGAGATGGTTCGAAAGTCGTTAAGTAGAACCATTACCGACCAGTTACAAGACGAAAACGGCAAAATCTCGGCCATAACCCTCGAACCCGCGCTCGAGCATCAGATGACCTCAACTTTACGACAGGAAGCAGAGACAATAACCCTGGCCTTACCGACCGAGATGATAATGGATATAAGCCGAAAAGTCGCGCAAGCCTGGAAGGCAGCAATGGACAAAGGTATGGAAAAGTTAGTTTTGTTGTGCGATTCGAGATTACGAGCGTCCCTGTCAGCGATGTTATCGCGAACGGTGCCGCTATTGCCGGTCGTGGCCTATGATGAAATCGTGCTTGGAACCGAAGTCGAACCAATTGAAATAATATCCGTCCAGCAGCTCGAATCGATGGAGCCAATGGAGCAGGAACTTACTACAGTTTCAAAGTGATAATATAATTCGTCGCCTCGCTGTTTTCCTGTGAAAGCAACAAGCGAGGCTACAAAACACGAGACACAAAATTATGCCGTTGAACGTTCGGTCAGTTGCAGTAAGCATTGCGGTGATATGTTTTTTCGCCGTAGCCGTTATCGGCTGGATGAGTGGTCTCTCGCCGTTCATCTGCTGTAAGAGGGCACTGATGGGCGCAGCGGCCGCGTATATAGCAGGAGCTTGCGCTGCAAAAGCAATAAACGCTATTTTGATGAACGCGATGATTACAAACCAGATGAAACAGCAAAAGGAAGAAGACAATGCCGGTAGAGACTGAAAACATTACCGAGCGCGCCTCTATTGGGAAGCCCAAAGCTGACCCCGCTTCTTGCTTTCCCAAGCCCCTTGGGCCCAAGAAAGCAGCGGGGGCTTTGGCAACCCTTAAAGATAGCCGTAAGCATCTAAATACCGTCGCATTACGCGCATACTCTGGCCAGAGAACACAATCGGTCAAGAATGAGCAGATAGCTGAATTTTTGCCTATGGTTCGCAAGATTGTCCATCGCGTGGTGACGTATCTGAAGCCCCCGTTATCATTTGAAGATATGGTCTCCGCAGGAACTGTTGGGCTCGTCAAGGCCGCCCGTGATTTCGACCCGTCTTACAATACCGAGTTCAAAACGTATGCCTATATTAAGATCAAAGGGGCTGTCCTGGATGAGCTGAGAGGCGCATCTTTGCTGCCTGCAAATCTCAATAAGCAGATTCACAATGCCCTGAAGCTGGCCCGGGAAATCACCGAACAGACAGGCTCATCACCTACTGACGACGAGTTGGCTGAAAAACTGGGAATAACAGTTGATAAACTTTATGAAACACTCGAAAGTGCACGTGCCCGGCATTTTGTCTCAATCGATGCCCTTGGAGAGAACTCGCCCGCACTTGGGGAACTCTTGACGGCAGCCAACACGACTACTCCTGTCCAGCAAATCGAACGGGCCGAGCTTATAGATAAGTTGACCGAGGCGATACAACAGTTGACCAAAAGGCAGCAGCAAATTGTGCTGCTTTATTATCAGCAGCACCTGACGATGAAACAGATTGCCGAGGTTTTTGAGATTACCGAGCCGCGTATCAGTCAACTGCACGCAAGTGCTCTATTTAACCTGTCCGTAAAATTAAGGCGGTGGAAAGATGGCAGATAATGATTCTAATACAATAAAGCCGGTGGAAAGTTTGCAAAATATCCCAGTTTTAACTCCCGCAAAACGTCGTGAACAGGGAAAGCGCCATCAGCAGCTACACAAGGGAAATAAGGAACATCCCGAACAGAAACAAAACAACCTGGCCGGCGAGCAGGACCTGGACGTTGAACTTACCAAAAACGAAAATGACCGGGATACCATCGATTATTGTGCATGATTCAAGAACCCTTATCTTACAGGAACCAATGAAAGGTTGGGATAGTAAATGCCAAAAGCAGCAGGGCACATTCTAAAGAGCGACGACGTTAAACTCGAAGGTCAATTCCGTCTCGATGTGGCGCAAGCCGAGTCCCAAACAGGCGGACCAAAAGAACAAAGTGCGGCCCTGGCCGCCCCGCAAGTGCGTATTGTGGAAAACCACCCCGAATTTGCTGATATAGAAATAACCTGCTCTTGTGGCATAAAAACGCATTTAAAATGTGAATATGCTGGCGCCCAGACTCCTGAGGGGCCCAAAACACAAAACGGTCAGGCCGGTGCCACGGACCTAACACCTGACAATAATCAAATTAATGGAGAAAAACAAAATGCAAGCTAACCAAAAAATCATGCTTTCACTAATCTCATCACTCCTAATTTCTCTGCCGGCGGGCTGCACTATCACTAAAGGACCGGGAAAGCTCTCTGTTCAGCCTGGCTCTATTAAACAACCGCAGCAAAACACTAAACCGTTGTCGAGCGGTTCTTTTGCGAAGAGATTCCAGGAACCATCCTCACAAAGCCCAACCGCAGTGGAATCCGCGATAGAATTGTCGCAAAAATACGCCAAACTCTCCGAAGAGGCGGCTGTCCTGCGCCGGGAAAACCAGGACATCATCACCAGGAACCTCCAGATTAAAGACCTGAACACCGCTCTTAAGGCTCAATTGCAGCAAACGCAAAAGGAATTAACCGAGGCAAATGACCTTATGATTGAAATGCGTATTGAATTGAATAATTGGAGGACCGACATCCTGGGTTTTCGTAACGAGATGCGTGACGCCGATACCACTCAACTGCAGGCGCTGCTCAGGATACTTAAAATTCTCGGCGGAGAGGTCAAGACAGAATCGGCACAGAATGAAAATGCAGACTCAACCGCCGTATCGACGACTGAACCCAGCCCCGCTTCTTCCCCTCGAAAGAAAGCAGAGGGATAGGAAATCTCAACCTTCTTTAGGTAAAGCAAATGAATACCTTGAAAACAATATTATCATATCCTGTTGTTCGTATCGCATTGTTAATATCTCACACGCCTTGGCGTGAGATACGGCACACGATTTACGCTTGGCGATTCACAATATTGTTGTTGCTGCCGGTGCTTTTATCAGCCTGCCAGTTCTATACAGTTTCTCCACCGATGCCGGAGTACTATTATCTAAATCCGGACAAGGATTTGTCCACCGTTGGCAGAACTGCTTTAGTTGAGCTGGACAACAATTCGGATTATCCACAAATTTCCACCGATGTAACCCAAGTGCTTTTCCAGGCATTGCAGAAGAAACAGCATTTCGGATTAGCTGTTGTCCGCCGGAATAACCCTGCGTGGCGCAGTTTGCAGCCGGGCTTGAACTCGGCTTCCCAAGCACAAAGTAGCACGCTGCCGGTCCCGCCAACATACACCCTTGACCAATTAACCGCAATCCGCGAGACATTAAAGTGCGATGCGGTATTGATTGGAACTGTTACTCAATTCAAGCCTTATCCTCATATGGCCATTGGTCTTCGCTTGAAGCTTGTGGACCTCAGGGATGGGCAGTTACTGTGGGCTCTTGAGCAAATCTGGGACAGCTCCGATAAAACAACTGAGTCTCGGATAAAAAGCTATTTTAAATATCAGATGCGCTCGGGTTTTGCACCTTTGCGTGAACAGTTAGTAGCCATTAGTCCGCTTGAGTTTATCAAGTTTGTAGCTTATGAGGTGGCCGAAACACTATAGCCCAAAAGGAAAGTTCACAAACACATATTTTCATCCAAAAAGAGCGTTGACTTGAAAAAAAATGAAAAACCGGCAAAAAAACCTAAAGTTTTATCAAAGATATGCGAAAAAGATTATGGATTAACATTGAGAGAATAGTACGCAATGATAGGAAAAATACATACCAATCAAATTCGAGAGCTTTTGGAAGAATTATCTTCCAGACAGCTCAACCCCGGCAGCGCTGCTCCAAATAGCGATACGGATGTTTCCGTGCAGGTCAATTACGCCTCTCTTATTGACCAGGCTATGCAGGCCCCAGAGGCGGATGATGATGTCGTAGCAGCGGCACGGAAGCTCTTACTGTCAGGAAAACTTGAAAGTCCGGAAAACTGTCAGGAGGCCGCAGAAAATATCATAAATTTTGGGATATAAAAACCTTAACTGAGAAAGTGTTAAATCGCAAGGCCGACCACGGATGGTCGAATCAAAAGCCTGAACGGATTCTATAAACTCGGCGAGGAAATGTGTAAACTTAGCACCCCCGAAGATTACTCATCCCTCGCCGTTCTTTTGATTACAACCTGGGCAATGAATAAACCTCAATTTCGTGGGTTTGGGCCCCGTTAAATATGGAACAGAACATCACAATTACAGGCAAATTCAAAAAGCTTTGGATATATTACATCCTGCAAAGTTTTTTGGCTGCCCTTGCCCTCTTTATCCTCGTCCTCGTCCTGGGCAGGGACAAAATGGTCGTAACCAGTGCGATGGGCGCCACAGGTTTTATCGTATTCGCAATGCCCAAAGCCGTCTCCGCGAAAACAAGAAACGTCCTTGGCGGCCATCTGGTTGGCTTGGCCTCCGGAACTATATTCTACTTCACCGCCTTGCCTTATTTCGTTGAGTATCCCTGCGCAGTCGGGCTCGCAATTTTTCTAATGGTAGTTTTGGACGTCGAACACCCGCCGGCCGCAGGCACGGCCCTGGCTGTCGTGATAAATGAGGTCTCTCCTCCCGTTTTTGTCGCCATAATGACCAGTGCGCTGATACTGTCCCAATGCCGTTATTATTTAAGACACCATTTGAAAGATTTAGTCTAAGCTATTGTCGTTTCTAAAAAGTGAGTGTAACATTCTATACCTGTTGTCATTCCGACCGAAGGCACGCCTCTGGCGTGCCGAAGCGGAGGAATCTATTTCAACAGTGTCGCTGAAGGCGAATCAAAAAGTTAAACTTGTTTATTGGAAACAGCACTATCTATTGGACTCCACGCCCTTACCCGTGAATTACAAAGCCGGGCATCAAACGTAACAATCAAGAATCTGTCCGGCTAAGCCGTTGTCCATTGACACGCTTGTTATCTCCAAAAGGCGTGTATAGGTAAGGGTTCCCAAAGCCGATTTATGGGCTTTGGGGTCCCTGGTCGGTTTGCTCGTGTACTTACCCTGAGGAATCCCGCTAACATCATCGCCAATCTTGTGGTGGAAATGATTGGACGTGCTCACACGCCGTGATACATCTCCGCTTCTGCCGAGAGGCTTGGATCTGACAACTCTGCATGGAATTCTCTTTATCATTTCACCACACCCCAATAAAAGCCATTTTAGCACATTCAAACAGCTAAATCAAGCCAAATCGCATCAGCCTGGGCCGCAGGTCTGAGACTTTCTATACACACGATGAAACTGCCTGTGACAAAGTGATATTATAGGACATGGTCAAAGGCTTCCCAGGGGAAGTTTATAATGGATGCCAATCGAGTCTGCGGCTAAAATACTTTGGGTCTAAGTTGGCCTCGAATTTTAGTGCTCGGCCAATAGAAAGGTTTCTGCCGATGCAGATTATTGCAAAATGCCCGGGATGTGGCAGCGCTTGGTCGCTCGACAGCAGCGCCGCCGACCGTCGGATAAGGTGCCGCAAATGCAGAATGCTATTCAAAATCCCAAAGCTCAACGAGCTACCGAAAGCGATTAAGGTGATAAAGCACGCAAAGAGTAATATTTACGTGGATGAAGCCGGCAAAAGCTACGGCTAGCGCAACGAAGTGAACCGAAGAACCTCAATCGTACCAATCCCGGCTGAAAGCCTTCAAATGAGTATCGTAGGGTGTGCAAAATTTGTTTTTGCACACGCGGAAACTAAGGAGACAAATACAAATGGCAAATGAGGATGAAGGTTCGAAGTCCGGCCAGCAGCAACTGGAAGGTAAACGCAGGTTCAGTATCGTAGGGTGTGCAAAATTTGTTTTTGCACACGCGGAAACTAAGGAGATAAATACAAATGGCAAATAAGGATGAAGGTTCGAAGTCCGGCCAAAAGCAGCCGGAAGGTCAACGTAAGTTCAGTCAACAACAATACGATATGCTAAAACGCTGCTGCGACAAAAAGGACATGACCGAGTGGAACAAGTGGCGAAAAGAGCATCCGGACGAAAATATTCTTTTAGAAGGTGCTGATCTTTCTGAATGTTATCTTAGGGGCGTATTGCTTAATACAGGGATATACAGAGACTCTCTTACACAGTATTCTGGAGAGGTTCATATCGAATGTGCAAGCTTCCGAGATGCCCAACTTCAAGGTGCAGATTTTAGCTATGCACGTTTAGATAACTCTGAGTTCGGGCGTTCTCATCTAGAAGGCGTGAAACTTTTTGAAGCCCATTTAGAATACACATTATTTCTTGAAAGCCATTTGGAAAGGGCACAGTTGTTCAAGGCCCACTTAGAAGACGCAGATTTCTCAACAGCTATTGTTGATGGTGGTACGTTGATTTGGGATTGCGGTATCAACCGTGACACAGATTTCAGAGGTGTTGGTCTGGACAGCGCGCGAATAGAACCGGGAACCAAACAGCTTTTGGAATACAACATCAGGCGAATGAACTGGGAGGTGTGGTATAAAGAGCATTTTCTGTTGCAATGGCCGGTCAAGCTCTTTTGGTCCTTCAGTGATTATGGAATCAGCACCAGGCGAATTATAGGCTGGTTCTTTGGTTTAGCAGTTACATTTGCTTTGGTCTATTGGTTGTGGCCAAGTTGCGTCATGTTTGAAAGTGTGGTCGGCGATATTCGAGGTTTTTGGCACGCTTTGTATTTCTCGGTTGTTACGATGACAACATTAGGATTTGGTGACATAGCTGCTAATCCTGATAGCTGGTGGGGACAAACATTATTGATGCTTCAGGTGATTTTAGGCTATGTTCTTTTAGGTGCGTTGATCACACGGTTCGCGGTTTTATTCACGGCCGGCGGACCAGCAGGAAAATTCTCTCCAACAAAAACAAAAGAAACAGGAGATGACAAAAAGCACAAAGCATTAGGCTAGCGCTGCCATCTTCTGTCAATTGCTTCCATTTCAAGTGTAAAACCACATTGAAGATCGTTCCTGAATCATCGAAGTAAATCATAGATGTCTTTGCGATGACCAACCTTCGTAATGACTATATGATTCAATTCCGGTTGGACATGATATATGATACGATAATCCCCACTCCTGATACGGTGAAGGTCAGGGTCCACACGAAGTCGGACGCATTTTGGTGGGAAAGGATTGTCTTTGAGTCTCTCTATTTTATTAAGGATACGTTTTTGAATATCTCGCGACTGGGCTCGGATAAACTTCTTGGGTTGCGATTTAAGTTCAATAGAATACATCCCGCTTGGACACTATACACCCAATTCTTGCCTGAAATCTTGGAGGCTGACACCCTCGGATTCTTTTAAGGATTTCAGGGAATCCTCTACGTCAATATTATCCTGCAATGCTTCAACAGCGGCTTCAAACAACTCAACTTTCCAGCCTTCGCGGCTTGCATCGACGAACATAGAAGCTACCGGCTCGCCCTGATTAAACGAATGGAAAGATTCGTCCTCCTGTTCGATTAGTTTAAATGATCCTGGAACTATACTTGCCTCTGTCATAGCTATGTGCCTTCACTTTCCTAAGTTGGTTTGCTCTCTCCTTGCTTGATTATATGGAATTTCCTACTACAAATCGGTACAGGCCCGTCGTCACAAAGTACATCGACTGAATACCCACCGGGCTCCGCAAATCCGACATTATCCCATTTAATATTCATTTCAACAACTTGCAATGGGTTCGAAAACTCTACAAGTCCTACCGAACCCATTACCGGCTGTTGGTCTCTTGTCCGAACAAGTCTAACGTCTACTTTATGCCTGCCATGACCGCCAGTCAGTGCGATGTAGATATGCATCGATGGATGTCTGCACGGGAAGTTAAAAGACCGGATTGTACTAAAAAGACCGATAAGAGAGACTTTCTTCGTCAACTCATCACGGATGACAGTATCACATATGTTGATCGCCAGTACAACAGGCCCCGGAGGCCTCCGGGCTTTCTTCTTTTTAGCTTTCTTTTTCTTTGCCAACCAAGACCTCCTATTTCTGGTCTAACACTATTCCCGCTAAAATGGCACAGACAATGTGTGCACGCTCGAACTCGTGATTAGACAATATAAAATTATTATACGATATTTATCGGTAAAATCAACCCAGAAATCACTCTATTTCTATTAAAAGTTCCCAATTCAAATATAAAATTATACGCATAAAAACAGGGCTGGGTGCGGAGGGAGAGGAGAAAGCGAGATAAACCCAATCCTGCTAAAATGCACCTAAAAATACATATTATCCGCTGCTTATTAAACGTTTATAACTATAACAATTCAGCAGGAATCTGTAAAAACAAAAATTTCTTAAAAAAGTTAGATTTTCATTGAACATTTAGGCGGAGTTTGGTATAATACAAACATGTAGAGACGTTTAGTCTGTAGTTGTTGGTTCGTAGTCTTTAGCCATAAGACTTCTCTGTGTTCTCTGTGAGCTCTGTGGCCAATAAATAATGAGTGAAAATTTATGTTAATTCGTGGTTATTCAATACGCAATACGCTATACGCAATACGCTATACGAGATATTGCGGAGAACCCGCCTGTCCTGCCTGCCCTGAGCGCAGTTGAAGGGCACGTCGTAAGCCACAGCTTGGCAAGGACTTAGGGCCAGCAGGCCAAAGTTTTGAACATTTAAATTTCGGTAATTAGGATTTGTCTAAGATTTAGATATTAGGATTTCGGATTTCAAACTACCTGATAACTCCTTACCCAATATGATGATACAGTCAAAAACAAATAATCATTTATCATTAATCATTTGGCTTGGGGCACTCTACATCTGTAGAGATACCTCTACAGGTATAGAGGATTCTTTACAAATCACACTTTTTATGCAAAACGAACCCAATTTCCGAAAAAGTCAAATGAACGTAAATAAGGTATTAACAAGGGATTATGAAAAAAAGACACTTGGTGAACACGGGAAAAACGAACCCAAAACGAACCCAAACGAACCCAATTTCAAAAAGGCCAAAATGAACGTAACTTCTATATTAACAAAGGATTATGAAAATAAACCGCCCATTCGGGCCCTGAAAAAACGAACCCAATTTCCGAAACGACAAAAACCAATGCAACCTCTTTTGATGCAAAGGATTATGAAAAATACCGCGTTTTCGAGTTCCGACAAAACAAAGCCAAAACAAACCCAAACAAAGCCAATTTCAGAGGCAAAAAAACGAGGTGAAAAGATGGGCAGACGAAAAGATGACCAGGCGAAAATATGGGGATATCAAAAGTATTCTACGAAGACGGCGAAGGTTTCTTACGGACTTTCTTATCGGGAGATTTGGACGGCGGTTTCTTCTGTACCGGCAATTTGCGCTCCAACGTCCCAAGTGTCCTTTCGATTCTTGACATTCTCGCGGAAAGCCCCGTTAATTTTCGGTCAAGGGAATCTAATTTTCTAACAACACTCCCCAGCTTTGTTTCAATCCTGCCTAAATTCCTTTCGGTCAGGCCCATATACCTATCCATCAGACGCTCATAGGCGTCTATGGCACGAACTGAATCGGTCCTATATTCTGGCATGTTAATTTGGGGGTGGATTTCATAGGTTTTTGGGCTGCCTTGAATTGATTTGGAAAACCAAACCAACATTACGCAGACAACGAGGCCTGTAGCAACGGCCAATAATTTCTTGGTTCTCATCGGTTCATCTCCTTTTTGCCCAATTTTGGCGGTAGACTATGTCCCATTTATCGGCAGATGGCAGGGTGAAAATCAAAGATTCAAAAAAAAACCGAATTTGCGTTAAAAAAGCGTTCGGGTTTCAATTAATTGAACTTTTCACACATTTGGTTACAAAGGAATCTGAATATATAGAAAATATTCTTAAGGTACTGCCAAAAGATATCGAAAATAATATGGGACAGTATGTCGAAAACGATTGTATTACAAAGGTATCATGGTTATATAGTAAGTTCCAAATAGTTCTCAGGGACCCCAAACACGATAAAGTGCGTTTGGGAATCCTCAAACTGGCTAAATAATTAGGCTTGATAAATGGCACCATCCCAAACAGAAATCGAATCACTAATCACAGAATTAGCAGAAAAATCCTTTAAGACCTTTTGTGACGACATTTCCGGCATGTTCGGAACGGATATGGAGTGTGCCCCGCAGGAAGTAACCTCCGAAACTGTCAACGGTCTTAAGACACGTTTTGAGAACTTGGCAGTTGTCTACTCCATCAAGGCTGAAGGTGCCTTGGATGGCACTTTCCAATTAGTCTTCGACCGGAAGGGACTATTTACTCTGGCTGGTGTTGTTGCTATGCATCCAGAGCAATTGATTCTGGAAGACGTAGAATCCGGCACACTCGAAAAGGCCGAGAAAGCGGATAACATATTAAATGAAGTAGGCACTGCACTGGCCGGGTCCTGGGACAGGGTTTTCCGAAAAGGATTAGATGGCCACGGCCAATTCGTACAGACAAATACTTTTATCGGAAATCCATGGGACAAATCTGAGGAAAAGATGGGTCTGACCGCTGATGAAGAATTGGTGTTTGTTCCATACGAGATGACAATCGGACCCTATCCGGCCTTCAACTGCGGCGTCATTTTCCCAAAAGCAATCTTTGTCGGCACTTCCGAGTCTGGTAATGAACAGGTCGCCTCCGCCGATGAAAAAGCTCAGGTAGAAACCGAAAACAGAAACCCGAACGTTAGTGATGGGATGCAAGAAACCAAAGAAGCAGCACAAGAAGAAACTGTAGAAGCTGCCGAATCCGAGAAAAGTGCTGCTGCTGATGAGCAAATACAGCCGGCAACGGAAGAAACCGTCGCTGCAGATGAAAGTGCCACAAAGCAGGAGCCCGAACCAGCCGCAGAGCAAAAGCCCAATGATGTCGAAGAAGAAGCAACTACGCCGGCTGAGGCTGAAAAGAGTGATGAGCGTCCGATTTCCGAAGCCATAAAACAAATGACACAATCCTCTGCTGTTTCTTCGGATGAATCCGCTCCATCTGCAATGGCAGAAAAACTGGCTCTTGGCAATAAAGATGCACTTTTAACCGTATGCGCAAAAGACATTATGCAAAAAGATGTAATCTGGGCAAATCCGGACGATAGCGTACAGCAGGCCCTTGCAAAGATTCAACAGCACAACACCGGCTACATAATGATAGGTAAGGAACAGGTGCCGGAAGGTATTGTATCAAAGAGCGATCTTGCCGGAGCGATTAGTCCATATTTGCGTTCCGTTTTTGTCAAATGGCGTCGACCAATGGATGACGCTACGCTTCGAATCAGGGTCAAGTGGATAATGAGCAAACCCACCTGCACCATAAGCCCGGATACGTCACTTGCGGCAATAATGGAAAATATGTGCCAGGCCGACAAACGATGTTTACCTGTCGTCGACGACCAGGGTAAAGTCCGGGGGTTAGTAACGGTATTTGACATCTTCAGTGTATTACTAAAACATTCCCTTCGTAAGTAAAGCATCCTTTCGCAGCTCATCGCTTCCCGCTCATACTCCGGGTCATGAGTTACAATCCCACAATCGTTGCGACAATAATGAATCATTTGTCTATATTCACTGTATTTGGTAAAATCCCACTTGAAATATCGAAACCTGTAAGGAGGATATTATGTTTATAGTCCATGTTTTCGTCCGTGTTAAGCCTGACCAGGTCGAAGCCTTTCAAGCCGCCACACTTGAAAACGCCCGCAACAGCGTCCGGGAGCCGGGCATTGCTCGATTTGACGTCATCCAACAGCAGGATAACCCTGCTCGCTTTGTGCTGGTCGAAGTCTATCGCACTCCCGAAGACCCGGCTAAACACAAGCAAACAGCGCATTATCAGAAATGGCGTGATACCGTGGCTGATATGATGGTCGAACCACGCACCAGTATTAAGTATACTAATGTCTTCCCTGACGAGCAGGGCTGGGATTAGTTGTAGCAAGGCAAGAGCAATTATGAGATTTGAATTTGCCACCGCCACACAAATCATTTTTGGCCCCGGAACAATCCGGGAAGTTCCACCGGTTGCGGCCCAAATGGGAAAACGAGCTTTTGTTGTTACAGGCCGAAACCCCGAACGAGCCCAGCCCCTGCTTGAACAATTGAACGCTCATCACATTGAATGTGTTACCTTCAATGTCCCTTCAGAGCCGACAACCACTATAGTAACCGAAGCTGTAAAGCAGGCCCGTCAGGCCAAAAGTGATTTGGTTATTGGCATTGGCGGCGGAAGCACCATTGATACGGGCAAAGTGATTGCAGCAATGCTGACCAATAGCGGCCGGCTCCACGATTATCTGGAAGTTGTCGGTGAGGGTAAGCCTCTTACCAGAAGCCCCGCACCTTACATTGCAATTCCAACCACAGCCGGAACGGGCGCTGAAGTCACTCGTAATGCCGTCCTCGCGGTTCCCGAACATCAGGTCAAAGTTAGCATGCGCAGCCCCTTAATGCTGCCTCGCCTGGCCGTTGTTGATCCAGTACTAACTCACTCAATGCCGCCATCTATTACTGCCAGCACCGGCCTGGACGCGCTCACTCAACTGATTGAAGCTTATGTTTCTAACAAAGCAAATCCCATGACAGACGGTATCTGTCGAGAAGGGCTAAAACGGGCAGCGCTTTCTTTGCGACAGGCTTATGAAAATGGCAGCGACTCAAACGCCCGTGAGGACATGGCTTTGGCTTCTCTCTTTAGCGGATTGGCTCTGGCCAATGCCAAACTCGGCGCGGTTCATGGTTTCGCCGGCCCTTTGGGAGGTATGATTTCTGCGCCCCATGGAGTTATATGCGCCAGGCTTTTGCCGTTTGTTTGCCAGGCCAACATGCAGGCCTTACAGAGCCGCGAACCTGATTCACCGGCATTGGCCCGGTATGAACAGATAGCCCGGATTTTGACCGACGAAACTACAGCACAAGCCGCCGACGCCGTCGCATGGGTACAGGGTCTTTGCGCAGCATTAAAAGTGCCGCCGCTGGCCCAGTTCGGATTAAAGGAAAAGGATTTCCCAACGGTAGTGGCCAAAGCCCAAAAGTCCAGCGGTATGAAAGGCAACCCAATTTCATTGACTGATGACGAACTCATGGAAATCTTGAAAAAAAGCCAATAGGAAAAGCCGCTTTCAGTCAGTGTTAGCGTATTCACATTCCCATCAATTAACTAAATTGGGACCAATTCAGGAAGTTTGGGTTTTTTCACAAGATATTTTACATGGCTGAAGGCTTTGGTTTTGGCAATGGAAATACTTTGGATTCCGTCCTGCCGGTCTTCATAAGCTCAGCCATCTTTGTTAAAATTTCCGGATTCGCATCAGCTATGTCGTTCTGCTCGCCGATATCTTTATCCAGGTCATACAGTTGAATTTTTTTATTCGGATTTGTTCGAACTGCTTTCCACCGCCCCATTCGTACTCCCTGCCGGCCGCGTAATTCCCAGTAAAGATACTTATGCTTTTTCTGTTTACCCCGCTGTGTCAAAAGCGTTGGAAGTATCGAAATGCCGTCTATATCACTCGGAGCATCAACTCCTATCAATTCACAGCAGGTCGGCAAAAAGTCCCAGAAAGCACAAATGTGCTCGCTCACGCTTCCGGCTTTGACTTTAGCCGGCCAGCGAACGATAAACGGTACACGTATCCCACCTTCATAAACCGAACCCTTTAGCCCGCGAAGAGGACGGGCGCTTTCAAAAAAGGCCGAGTCTGATCCCCCGTTGAAGGTTGGGCCGTTGTCACTTGTAAACATTACAATCGTATTGTCTTCAAGATTCAATTCTTTTAATAAAGACATAATTCGACCGACGTCCCTGTCCATTCGTGTCACCATGGCAGCATAGCACGCCCTGGGATTTGGATGGGGAAAATATCCCTTGTCCCCCATGTATGGCGGGTCGGGCCATTTGCCTTTATATTCGGCCAGCGAATCTTCAGGCACCTGAAGCGCAACATGAGGTATCGTAAAGGGGACATAAAGAAAGAAGGGCTTGTCCTTGTTCGCTTTGACAAACTTCAGGGCTTCATTCGCGATAAGGTCGTGTGAATAGGCCCCTTCTTTGCCACCCTTGTTCGCTTCTATCCATTCTACCTTGCCGTCCCGCCAAAGGTGGTTGGGATAATACGTATGGGCCTGACGTTGACAGATGTAGCCGAAGAAATGGTCGAAACCCTGCTTGTTCGGGTCACCCGTGGTGCCGACGCGTCCGAGTCCCCATTTCCCGAATGCGCCTGTTCTGTAGCCTGCATCTTTTAGAATCCCGGCCACAGTGACAGTGCCGGCCTTCAACGGCCACTGACCACCTGTAGTTGAACCAAGCTTCCATCCCTCTTTTCCACCGACCTGTTTGTTGCCGCGGACCTGGGCGTGGCCGCTGTGTTTTCCCGTCATCAACACGCAGCGCGAGGGCGCACAAACCGGATTGCCCGAGTAGTGCTGCGTAAACTTCATTCCTTGTGACGCCAGCTTATCGATATTGGGTGTTTTAATCTTCTTCTGCCCATAACAGCCCAGTTCCGCATAACCGAGGTCGTCTGCTATGAGATAAACAATATTGGTTTTTTTTCTGTTGGCTCCAAATCTCGTCCGTTGTGCCGCGTTTGCACATCCGGACAATGCCATACTTGCAGCTCCATAACCAACAGCCTTTAGAAATTCACGCCTTTGCATTTATTAACCTCCATTACAAATTCGCTGTGATTAAACACGTAAACTTGTAAATAACTATGTGCCTGTTTCTAAGATACTTCCCTTTCCAAAGCGATCATTATACACATTCAAAAATCCAACCACAATAGAATTGTCGAAAACACCATTGAATACAATAGCGAAATTGTTCATCAAAATTGAAACACTTGTTGATTATTGCAGGCCTGTTCCTTATTATGGAGCCCATCTTATTAGAGCAAATTTCTATTCTGGAGGAAACAGATTATGGAAAACACAAAAAAACCGACACTTGAAATGACGGTAATCTTGCTTCTTATTCTTTCTTTGGGCCCACTCGCAATGGCCGCCGACGTAACCTGGACGCGCAAAAGCAGCTCAACCGGAGATTTACCGGCCCCCAGCGACGGCAAGCAGCAGACCTGCTGTCTCATCCTCGATATCGATAGGGATGGAATCGATGACTTTGTCATCGGCGAACGTACCCGAACTCCATCGGTCGTATGGTATAAATACAACGGTAAAGGCTGGGACAAATTCGTCATTGATAATACCCGTCTAAATCCCGAGGCAGGCGGTGATTTCTTTGATATCGATAAAGATGGTGACCTCGATATTGTCTTGGGCCAGGATGCCAGCGGCAACAATATCTGGTGGTGGGAGAATCCTTATCCGAACTTCAAAAACCCCTGGACAAGACGCTTCATTAAAAACTCCGGAGCTCGCAAGCATCACGACCAGGCCTTTGGTGACTTTGACGGCGATGGGGAGGTAGAGCTGGTTTCCTGGAACCAGGGCGCGAAAAGTTTGCTTTTGTTCGAAATTCCAGCAGACCCAAAGGCCACTCAGCCCTGGCCCTCAACTATGATTTACTCCTGGTCATCCGGACGCGAACGGGAAGGCTTCCCATCCATCCCTGTGGATATCGACCTGGACGGCAAACTCGACATCGTTGGTGGAGGCCGATGGTTTAAGCATACTTCCGGAACCAATTACAAGGAAAATGTTATCGCCGGCGATATGACGTTTACACAGTGTGCCGCCGGCCAATTGGTAAAAGGAGGTCGCCCCGAAGTCGTCTTCAGCCCCGGTGACATGGATGGTGAGGCATACTGGTACGAATGGAACGGCACAAAGTGGACAGCTCACAAGCTCCGTCACGTTATTCACGGACACACCTGTGAAATAAGAGATATAGATGGCGACGGCAACCTCGACATATTCATCGGTGAGATGGGCAATCCCGGCGCCGGCGACAAGGCCAAAATTTATATCTGGTATGGCGATGGGAAAGGAAATTTCAAAGAAACAATTGCCTCACAGGGTCAGGGCATCCACGAAGGCAAACTCGGCGACCTGGATGGTGATGGCGACCTGGACATCCTTCTAAAGCCCTACAACCATAAAACCCCCCGCGTCGATGTCTTGTTGAACTCAGATGCAGGATGGCGGAATCTCTTCAACGGCAAAGACCTCACCGGCTTTCAAAACGCAGGCGGCGGCAAGCCTTCTGAAAAATGGGTAGCTGAAGACCGCGCGCTCGTCCGAAAGCCCGGGGCCGGCATGATTTGGACCAAAGAACGTTTCGGCGATTTCATCCTCGACCTCGAATTCAAAACCGAAGGCAACAGCGGTGTCTTTTTCCGCACCGACAATCCCGGGGACTGTGTGCAGACCGGCATCGAAATGCAGGTTTATAAACGCGTCAATAAACCAAGCAAGTACAGTTGTGGCGCAATCTACGACGCCCTTGCACCCAGCAAAGAGATGACTAAAGACGGCCAGTGGAACCACATTACGATTACCGCTATGGACAACAAAATCACCATCGTACTAAATGGCGAGCAGATCATTGATATGGACCTGAACAAATGGACAGAGTCACATAAGAATCCCGAACCCGACGGCTCGAAGAACAAGTTCAGCACACCCCTGAAGGATTTCAAACGCGAAGGGCACATCGGGTTCCAGGACCACGGCGCAAACGTCTGGTATCGCAATATCCGTATCAAGCCGCTGTCGAAAGCTCAATAAAATTCTGTGTAACTTTATAATTACCCGTATCTTGCTGCTGGCACATCCACTTTTGGGTCTGCCAATGTATCCTTTTTGCTAAATGTTTTACGCTGCCGGTTACAATGACTTCAGTGTCAAACTATGGTACCGCCGGCGACGATATTATCGCCACTATCATAGAGCACAAGCTTTTGGCCGGGGCACGGCGCAAATTGAGGCTCATCGAACTCAGCCATCAAGGTGGCCTCACCCACATCAACAACCTTGCAGGGTTGGGGGGCACCGTAAGAGCGAATCTTGCCAAAAAATCGCTTGCCGGCTGCAAGTTTCTCAGGAATAAGAACATTTATTTGGTTTGCCTTGATAGTGCGAGAGCTTATTTCTTCTCTGGCCCCCAATGCGATGGTATTGGTCTCTGCATCTATCTTGCCTACGTAAAGCGGCTTACCGCCCGCAAAACCAATACCCCGCCTTTGACCAAGCGTATAATTTGATATGCCTTTATGCGTGCCTATCTTATTGCCCTGCATATCCGTAATATCACCGGCTTGATTGGCTTCTTCGCCGGTCAGAGCTGTTCGATAATCGCCTTCGCCGGCAAAACACAATTCCATACTTTCAGCCTTTTCAGCGACGCTTAGATACTTTTGGGCGGCGATTCCGCGCACACGTTCTTTCGTCAGCTCCCCCAATGGAAGAACAAAGTACGCAAGTTTCTCCCTGCCGATACCATACAGAAAATAGCTTTGGTCCTTGGTCTTGTCCATTGCCCGGCCAAGTCGTACCTCGTTGCCGCTTTTGACTACGCGAGCGTAATGGCCAGTCGCAAGATATTTGATGCCGAGCGTTTTTTCCAAAAAATCCCAAACTAACGAAAATTTCAGCAGGCTGTTACAGTCAACACAAGGATTGGGAGTCTGACCTTTGGCATAGGACTGGCGGAAACGTTTTATTATAAGCTCTTCGAAAGCCCTGGTAACATCAACAAAATAATGAGGTATATCCAATTCTCTACAGACAAACGCAGCGTCCGCCCCACAGCAGCGTCGGCCGTCCGTATCGCACGATATGGGTATTTTCATCGTAATACCCAATATTTCCCAGCCTTCTTCCTTGAGCAGATGCGCTGAGACACTGCTGTCGACCCCGCCGCTCATTAGCACCGCTATTTGCCTCGACGGCGCCTTTTTAGGCGACCAGGATGAAAAACTCGCCGGCCACAGCTTGATGTCCCATTTCTCATCAGTCATTATTATCAATTTCCTTGAATCGTATGCACCCATGGTAGGCCGGCGGCGGGGGTGAAAGAACGTTGGCTGACAGCTTCGCGGGTTATTGACATACGGCCTACTTTGAATCAAAATTGCAGTCAGATTTTCCTACTTTTTGTTAAGCCCCCGATTTACTTTTGAGTATCTCCTGACATCGCCGCCACTTTCTCCGCGAAACTTTATTTTGCAGCTTATAGATTGTCTCATAACTCGCAATAGCGGCGCCTTCACCTCCCCGATCTGAGATCAGCCTCTCAATCTTTTTTGCCCGCGTCATCCAGGACTTGAAGTCATCCCAAGGGTACCATTTTGGCGGTGCTATGACCTCCTTCTCGACAAAGTCGTACGCGTGCGTAAATGGCAGTTTATCTTTATTGGCATCCGCTACCTTATACATTTTTGTACGCACCGCAACCACTGTACCATCAGACGACCAGCATGCCTCCCTGAATTGTGGCGAAGAGTCTGCATAGCTCAAATCACCAACTACTACATCGTTCCCACCTCGTGATGGATCTGGGACAGCAATTAAGGTCATTGTTCGCCCCATCCAAGCTCCGTGGCTTAGAAACACAGCTTCCCAAGGACCACTTTGGCTCCTTGTGACGTACCCCATAGGGCCCATTGTCCTACACCATGCGGAGTAGAAAACGTACGCTACTAATCCTCCTGCAAATGCGATTAGGAGCCCTATTACTATTAGTACTAAATGCTGTTTGTTTCCTTTTGAACTCATCTATACATACCCCGTCTTTCCGCTCATCCATGTATTTATATTGTCAAACTGAGCAGCAGCGGGCAGAAACCTGACCAAAGACTGAACACAAGTTGCTTCCGCGTGCGTTTGACAGCCGCAGCCAGTGGAATCGAATAAAGTGCAATTGTTATTTGACACGATTATCAATTCCCTTAATCAGGCCGCTGATCATTTTGGCGATAATTTCCAGATTGTTGCGTAATTCAGCAACTTTTTGTTTAGAAATAAGTTTTTTTCTACGAGCAAGTTCAAGTAGGGGTATACATTCCTGTGCGCTGCCACGGGAGATAATGAAGAAGTTTTTCCGGTCGGCTTTCGTGAAACGGCCATTGCCTTCAGCGAGGTTGGTAGCTATAGATAAAGCAGCACGGTTGAGTTGATCGGTCAGGAAATAATAGCCGCGGGGAAATTGTTCGGTCAGATTCGTTATCTGCTCGGCAAAATCTATGGCTTTTTGATAAACTTCGAGATTCTCGAACATGAAAGCCATCTGATTCGTTCCTTTTGAGCAGTTGAACAGTTGAGCAGTAGACCGCAGGTGAGCAAAATGATCACCTGTTCGCCTGTTCTACTATTCTGTTGTTCTAATCCACCTGTTCACCTATCTAATGTTCACCTGCTCTATTTTTCGGGCTTTGCCCGAAAAATCGGGGCGACTGGACTTGAACCAGCGACCTCTTGACCCCCAGTCAAGCGCGCTACCAAACTGCGCTACGCCCCGTAAAACCAGCCATATTCTAATATAAAACGGATTCTAAAGCAAACCTTTTATGAGCCGCAAATTCGACGAATTTAACACCAACCGCCCTTCTCAAAGATGCCGCGGAGCCTTGATGGCCGGCTTCAGCAATCTGTTGATTAAGATAATCTCTGTTGTGAAGTGATTTCCTGTTCGGCAGGATGCACAAAGTATCTCCTCGTGTACAGCAAATACCCCAGGAACCCAACAAGCGAGAGCCCACAAAACAAAGCCATCGAATAACTCTGCAGTATACCACTATACTGTTTCATTATATCAAGTTGCTGCTCGGGGAAATTCATCTTTTCATAGTAATCCAGCATGCTGACACGCGAGAATGTAACACCCGCTGATACAGCCCAGCCAACAACCAATAAAACGGCACCCCACCACGCCTTAATACTCAATCTGTACGTGCCCCAGGCGATATAACCGGACAGCAACATAACAACGAGCACTACTGCTGCACCTTTGACCCCACTCAGGATGAATCCAAAGAATGGAATTGTCCATCCGTAAAGCCCCACAGACAACATCGACACGACCCAGAATCCAAACATCAAACTCAAAGCAAGAACAGGCAGAGGACATTTGTCAGTCCAGCGAACCTTAGTGTCCCTGAACTCGCATGTCGCCTTTACATTCTTATTTCCATAGAAGAGAACAAGCACTGCCGGTATAATCACATAAAAGACTGCCATAAATCCGGTCATGGCATACTTCATGAAGATGGCCACCCCTTCTGGTATCTGCTCGTTCTCTCCCATCTTCCCGAACATATCAGGCATGAACAGCAGCACAAAAATAAACCCACCTATGCCGCCGATAAGCCAGAGCCATGAAGTAACCAATAAAAGCGCCCTTGCCCACCGTCGGGCTTTAATCGAACCGATACCCATACTGATGAACCAGGCAGCCAATACCACATAGAGCAGAATGCCGGGAATCATCATAGTAGGGCTCATAGCTGCAGCAGAACTTTCATCAAGGAAGGCCGATGCAATCATACCAAATATCGCGAAAGGCACCATGAGCGCACAAAATCCGCCCAAAATAATCTGGAGGATTCCGAACACTATAAGTCCCGTCTTCATGTCCTTAAAATCTGAGCTTTTCAGCGTTTCTTCATAATCTGTCATATTTCATTTCTCCTGTTTTTATGTTGCCAACTACTACCATGTCCGATTACATAATTTCATACAATCATAGTTAATCATACAGAAAAGTCAATATTGAAGCCTGGTTGAGGCAAAGAAATTAGACAATTCGACTCTCCTGGGAAAAATTTTCCTTTGGTGGATTGGTTTTTGATTTGCCACCTGGCTTCACATAATTGTAAAATAAAACTGGCGTGAGCTGCAGTTTCATCCGAAAAAGTTAAATGAAATCCACGCATAGGCCTGGCTATGCGCGTGGGCTCCGAAGTTATAAACGGAGATGAAATATGAAAGCCAATAAAGCTAAAAAAGCAAATCCTTGCAGCAGTCAGGAACATCCCAAAGACCAGCTCAAAGAATATCAGGCGAAATACCAGACCCTGTTCGACAATGTCAGCAGCGGAGTGGCGATATACAAAGCCAGAAACGACGGCGAAGAATTCATCTTTGTGGATTTTAACCCGGCGGCCGAAGAGATCGAACAAATCAAAAAAGAAAAGCTGATAGGTAAAAGTGTCGCGGAGGTCTTTCCCGGAGTCAAGGAGTTCGGACTTTTCGATGTCTTCCACCGTGTGTACAAAACAGGCACTCCCGAGCACCTCCCCATTTCCGTATATAAGGATGAAAGGATTGCAGGCTGGCGGGAAAACTACGTATTCAGACTGCCCTCAGGACATGTCGTGGCTGTATACGACGATGTCTCCACCCGCAAACGCACCGAATTAGTCACTCGCATGACCAAGGAATGCTTCCGCGCCATTGCCGACTACACCTATGACTGGGAGGTCTGGGTCGGCCCGACTGGCCGAGTTCTCTGGACAAACCCCGCCGTGGAGCGCATGACCGGTTACACCATAAAAGAAATTACAGCTATGTCGGACTACCCAAACCGGCTCATCCACAAAGAAGACCGTGACCGGATGGGAAGAGCTTTTCGCGCGGCCATGAAAGGAGGTACCGGCAACGATGTCCAGTTCAGAATCGAGCGCAAAGATGGCGGGATTATCTGGGCCGCAATGTCATGGCAGCCGATATACGACGATAAAGGCAATTCCCTCGGCCACCGAGAGAGCATTCGCGACATCACCGCACGCATAAAAGCCGAGCAGGCACTCGAAAAGGCCGAGCACGAAAAAGAAAAACAAATCCAGGCCCTCCGCGCCATACTCGATAAACACGGCCTAAAAGAATAATAGGGATGCCTGAAAAAGGGGTTAATAGTCAGGATATATTTATTACTTAGTTTCCTCAGACACCATTTAGGGCAAGGTTATTCGGATAGGCTCTTAATATGGATTCCGTCTCAGGCACGGAATGCCAATTTATTCGATTACGAAGATGTTCTTCTTTTTGCACTTCTCCTTCAGAGTCTTCTTCCGGCAGTGCTTAATTTTTTGATTTTCTGATTGTTCGGGAGAGTCTGTGTTGTCTGTGTCCGGTATGGGCTCGTAGGCTTTTCGCTGATAGACCTTCTCATAGGCCTTACCGGCAGGGCATATACACGGTTCGACTTTTTTAACGAACCAGAAAGCAAGACCCTTTTGCTTTTTGCGTGCGCGCCTGCAAACAGGACAATCAAGGCACTGTTTTGCTCTTTGTCGGTCCTTCTCAGTAATAGCCTCGTTTTGATAATCTGCTTCCGTTAGAACGATACCTCCCGAACGAATCTATCGGCCAAACACTTTATTCTATTACAAATATGTTTTTCTTTTTACACATGTCCTTCAGAATCTTCGGCCAGACGGTGGCGCTGACCTCGCCGATATGGGCTTTCTTTAGCAGCAGCATAAATGTCCGCGATTGGCCGATGCCGCCGCCGATACTTAGTGGTATCTCGTCGTTCATAATGGCCTGATGGTAAGGCAGCTTCAGCATATCAAGCTGACCGGATATCTCTAATTGCATTTTCAAAGTCTCGGCTGTAACGCGAATACCCATAGAAGTCAGTTCGTGCCGTCGTTTTGTTATCGGGTTCCAGACGAGTATATCACCGTTCAGCCCATGCATCGGCCTTCCGTCCTCGGACGTCGTCTCGGTTACCCAGTCATCGTAGTCAGCCGCCCGCATTTCGTGCGGATAGCCGTCCTTTAAGACCCAGCCGATGCCATAGATAAACATCGCACCGAGTTCCTTCACGATTTCTGTCTCACGCTGCTTGCGCGGCAGGTCCGGGTATTTTTCGAGTATCTCTTCGGCGTGGATGAAAGTTAGCTCATCGGGCATGTCCGGGTATTTATCGGTTTTCAATTGGGGAAACATTTCCTGAACATGTACCTCGGCCCCTTTGAGCACCTTCCAGAGTTTCTGCACAACTTCTTTGAGGAGTTTAAGGTTTCGCTGCTCTTTGGTGATTGCCAGCTCCCAGTCCCACTGGTCGACGTATGCGCTGTGGTCGTGGTCGAGCCAGTAGTCTTTTCGGATTGCCCGCATGTCCGTAAGCAGACCCTCGCCGACCTCCATCCCGAACTGCTTCAGCGCCATTCGTTTCCACTTTGTAGCAGCCTGCACGACCTGCGCGTCGATTGGGTTCTTGTCGTGGTCATTTGAGATATGGAACTGGATGGGCGTCCGCGAGCCATCGCGGTCGAGCATATCGTTGACCCCGCTCTCAACGTCTACAATCAGGGGAACGGTAACGCGAATCAGGTTAAGCTCCTTGCACATATTCTCTTCGATGTAGTCCTTTGCAGCGTAGGTGGCGAGCTGCGTCTCCTTCGGCGACAGCAGCGAGTTGTAATCCTGAGGCAGGATTTTCTCTAATTCCGCATAGTCACCAATGCCCGGCCCCGCCAAGTCTGCTTTCTTATCAGCCATATTCATCTACTCCTAAATCTTTTGTAAATAGCACTTTATAAACACGATAGTTATTTGTTCCCTTTGGTAATCGCCGAATAATAACAGAAATCCTACCCCTTTTTCAAGTTTATTTTTCGAATATACAAAGGGCGAGTCACCCGGATTGCTGCCCCCTGTCTGCGCAAATGACATGCTCATATTGTGTACTGCGTGATGCGTGTAGCGTTTCAGCCGGTTTCTTTCAGCCATGTGACGAATTTCGCCAGCCCGTCTTCTATCTTTGTTTTGGGATTATACCCTAATTCGCTGACAGCTTTGGTTACATCGGCGTACGTGCGCTCGACGTCACCGGGCTGAGGCGGCACGTATTCTTTGACTGCCTTTTTACCGAGTGCCTTTTCGATTTCAGCGATCAGGTCGTTGACCGTTATTGGGCGTGACTCGCCGAGATTGTAGATATTAAAGCCGGCGCATTTTTCCATCGCCGCCACTGTGCCATCGATTATGTCGTCAATATATGTGAAGTCACGGCTCATAGTGCCATCACCATAGACCGGTATTGCCTTTCCCTGCTCGATAAGTCCGGCGAATTTGTGGATGGCCAAATCCGGTCTTTGCCGGGGGCCGTATACAGTGAAAAAACGCAGACAGGTCAACGAAATTCCGTAAAGGTGGTGATACGTGTGACAGATAAGTTCGCCCGCCTTTTTAGTGGCCGCATACGGTGAGATGGGAAAGTCAACGTTGTCCACCTCGGAAAACGGGACCTTCTCATTGTTGCCATAGATGCTCGAACTTGAAGCAAAGATAAATTTGTCGACCTTATGTTCTTTAGCTGCCTCAAGTAAAACCGTTGTTCCGTTTACATTGACATCGGCATAGAGCAGCGGCTGGGCAATTGACGGCCGAACGCCCGCCCTGGCGGCCAGATGCACAATTATGTTGATGTCCTTGCCGACTGTCTCGTCCATAGTAGCCCGGTCGCGGATATCAGCTTCGACGAGCTGGAAATTTTTGTTCTCAAGGCATCCGGCGATATTACTCCGTTTGATTTGAGGGTCGTAAAAATCATCGAAATTATCAACTCCGAGGACCACACACCCATCCCCCAGCAATCTCTCACACAGGTGTGAACCAATGAAGCCCGCTGCACCGGTTATCAAGACTTTCATAAACCAATCCTTACGCAGAAATAATAATGACCACGCCGATGGCCAGAACGATTAGGGCCATAGCTCGGAGAAGCACTCCCGATTGTTTCTGGAACCACTCAATCATAGGTCTGAGCTTCTTGGGCCCCAGCACGAGAACCAATATACCGGATATTAGAAGAAGAATGCCAAACGTAAATATCACCCAGAACTGTTTGCATTCGCGCGCACCCATTAGAAATACAACTCCCAGCCCCAGTCGTATGGGGGCTGCAAGGTACAGGCGGTTGCCTTTTTTGAAGAATTCAAATAGTCGATTCATCACGCCGGGCTTTAGTATGTATACGATTGCGATGGCTACGAAAACTATACCTAAAATTTGAATGGCGGTTCTCATAATGTTTCTCCTAAATCTTTTTTGCCAACTCCTTAATATACTGGCGCAGATTTTTGGCCATATCATCTCGTTTGAGCGCGAACTCAATATTAGTTTTGATGAATCCCTCCTTATCTCCGATATCGCAGCGTTTTCCATCCAGCACTAACGCGTACATCGGCTTCTCTTTTACCATCATTCGCATCGAGTCAGTAAGTTGTATCTCGCCGTCTTTGGCCGGTTTTGTTCGGCTGATATACTCAAAAATATCAGGTGTAAAGAGATACCGGCCGGCTATCACAAGATTGGAAGGCGCCTCCTGCTCGGTTGGCTTCTCAATAAAATCCTTCACCAGGTAGACCTGCGGCTCGATTTGCTCGGCATCAATCACGCCGTATCGGCTGACTCGGCTCGGCTCAACCTGCTCCACAAGGATGACAGGCGCCTGGCGATGTTGGAATACCTGCTGTAGCTGCCGGGCGGCTGGCTCACGCGCATCTATCAAAGTATCACCAAGCAGGACAACAAACGGCTCGTCCTGTACGTGATGACGAGCACAGTATATTGCATCGCCGAGTCCCTTCATTTCTTTCTGCCATACGAAATGAATATCTGCCAACTCTGAAATCCGCCGGACAACTTCCAGCTCGGCCTTTTTGTGCTTCCGGAGCAACTGGCTCTCCAACTGAAAGCTGCGGTCGAAATGCTCTTCGATAGCTCGTTTGCCCTTACCGATAATCATAAGTATATCGGTAATCCCCGCCGCCACGGCCTCCTCGACTACGTACTGGATTACGGGCGTATCCACAATTGGCAGCATTTCTTTGGGCTGTGACTTGGTTGCAGGCAGAAAACGGGTTCCGAAACCCGCTGCGGGAATAACGGCTTTGCGAATCATTTTCCAGCCTTTCCTTTAGTCCCGGTTGTTTTTGGCTTGATGACCTTGATATTCAACTTACCAAGCTTCTTCCTGAGTTGTTTAAACATCTGCTCGTTCTGGTATGTCCCCACGATTGCCCCGCCCGAACCCGTAAACTTGGCGCTGGCGCCTGTCGAACGGGCCGTTTCCACCATCAGAATATTGTCTTCACTCAGCCGGTATATCTTTCCCCTTCGGTCGAAATTCGCATTGAGCAGGCCGGAGATTTTCTCTAATTGCCTGTTCAACAGACAGCGTTTGACTTTATCGGTTAGTCCGGCCCAATAACGCATCGCGCCGACTACATTCCTATCGCCGCACTCGAAACGGTCACGAATGTTGTTGTGAAATACCTCCGTCGGCTCGCTCATGTCCCCGCGGTAAGCAATGTAAAGCTTTGGGAGCAGCTCCTGCTCAAGAGCTTCATAATTCCCATATTCCTGTTTCGCCATAAGCTCTTTGTTGAAATCCATATAAACCAGACCTTCATACACCTGAATCACCCGGTCCTGTAAGCCTGCTGCAATCCGCAATTCGTCCACCTCTGCCGAAAGTATCAAATTCGCTTGTATGTACTTGGCGATGCTGACGCCGTAAAAAGCCATAAGTGCCCGCAGGCACGCTGTGATAATTGCACTGGAACCTGCCAAACCCACGCCATGAGGTATGTCTGAGCTGTAGCGAATCGTGAATTTCTTCTTGTGCAGGTCAATATAGTTTTCCTGGCAGTAATCGTAGAACTTTTTTACCGTTGCCTTCAGTAATCGGATGCCCCCGTAATATCCGTGCAGTTTGACATCCTTGACCAAATCTGCAATACCGGCGAACCGCGAATGGTCCTTATAGTTCGGTAAAATCTCCAGCTCCGGCGTCTCGTATAGTACGACCTCTGCGGAGAAATTGCTGAACGCAAACGATATAGTTTTGCCGAAGTACCCGTCTGAAGGATTGCCAATCAGTCCCGCTCGCGGATAGGCCTTAGTATGGATAATCATTATATATGTCCTCTGTACGACGGCATTACGCTCGCCCGACACTATGATATTCGAGTCCCTGTTTCCTGACGTATGAAGGGTCGTAGAGGTTTCTGCCGTCGAAGATGACAGGTTTTTTCAGCTTGCTTGCTATGACTTCGAAGTCGGGGTTCCGGAACTCCTGCCAGTCGGTAAAGATAACAAGCGCATCGGCACCATCAAGTGCGTCGTATCCGTTTTGAAAGGTCTCGATTTTACCATCCAGCGCCTCCACCGCACCGGATGTAGCTTCAGGGTCATAGGCCTTTATCTTCATCTTGCAATCGAGCAGCTTCTGTATGCAGTAAATTGCCGGCGACTCTCTGACGTCATCGGTCTTTGCCTTAAATGCCAGACCCCAAACAGCCAATACCGTTTTCTTCTCTCGGCCGGCAAAATAATCCTTAATACGCTGTGCAAATCGCTCTTGTGCATTTATGTTTACCTGCTGTACAGACCTGGCTATGGCCATTTCAACACCGTGTTCAGAGCCGGTATGAATCATCGCCCGAACATCTTTCGGAAAACAGCTTCCCCCGAAGCCAACCCCGGGGAACAAAAAGGCCGGCCCGATCCGTGAGTCGCTGCCAATGCCTGCTCTGACCTGTTCGACATCTACACCGAGCTTCTCACACAGCCCTGAAATTTCATTCATAAACGATATTCTCGTTGCCAGCATCGTATTCGCTGCATACTTTGTCATCTCAGCCGAAGCAGGGTCCATAAATAATATCCGATTGCGCTTTCGCATAAATGGACTGTACAACTGTTTCATAATCTCTTTTACAGCAGGATTAATTGTCCCGATGATTATCCTGTCCGGATACATAAAATCCTCGACGGCGGCGCCTTCTTTTAAAAACTCCGGATTGCTGACATAATCGAAGGGTATTTCTGTTTTGGATTTTATAATATCCGTTACCTTCTTATATGTACCTACCGGCACGGTGCTTTTTGTCGCGATAATTCGATAGTCGCCCAGATTCTCGCCGATTTCAGCGGCAACTGCAAGGACGGCTGATATATCCGCTGAGCCGTCCGCCCCGGAAGGTGTCCCCACCGCCAGAAAGATAATGAGCGAATTGTCCACTCCGAACTTCAAGTCGGTTGTGAAGTGCAATCGGCCGAGCTTTTCGTTGTGTTTTATTATTTCGGTCAGAGACGGTTCATAGAAGGGGATTACACCGTCTAACAGAGCGGCGATTTTCTCGCTGTCATTATCCACGCATACAACGTCATTACCGGCCTCCGCCAAACACCCAGCCGTTACTAATCCAACGTAACCAACACCAACAATACAAATCTTCATCTACTATCTCCTGTTTTTGTTAATTCGGGACTGCCAGCGTTTTTTTTGCTGTACCAGAATTAACGAACGTAGGGCATCTAACGGGCTTCATCAAGCTTCTCTATCATATCAATGTCTACCTCGACGCTTGCTGCCTGACCAAGCATATCTATCTGCAAAACCAAACGTATAGTGTTTTTTGCTTTAACGGCTCCTCCCGAACGTTCTGTTTTGTATTTGGGGGCCCTGACGACAATACCCTGCAGGTCGGCTAATGCTCCTCCTATAATCCGGCACCGTTGGCCTGCTTTGAGGTACTTATGCGGTGCAAGGGGGACGCCGGCTTGGAGAGCTTGCTCAATTTGCAATAGTTCCGCAAGAAATCGCTGTTGGTCTTTGACTTCGATTATGTTCGCGACACGGTTGGTGCGCCACAGTTCAACCCGCTGGCTCTCTTCGCAACAAAAGAACAAATACCCGCTGAATAAGGGAAGCAGCGACCGGATCGTGCGTTTCCTTATCCGCCGGATCCGCCAGCTCATTGGAAGAAAGTAACTGATATCATTGCGAATCAAATCTTGCGCCAGGGCCTTTTCGTTTCGGCTTTTCGTGTGAGCGACCCGCCATAGACCGGAAAAATCACGGAGCGATTCCATCTCCGGCCAAACGATAGGAGGATTTTCACTTGGTTTCAGCAACTCGGCTCTCCCTAATCTAATTGGTAAAATTTAACTTCCTTACCTTTTCAGCGACATAATCAATCGGCAAAGAGGCCTTTTTGTTACACTTCAACCACGCATTTAGGGACAGTTACTCAAATGATTTATATGGAGAACAATCAGCATTTTCTGCGTAGCATAATTTCTCTAAAGATGCATCAAAATCTATTCTTTTGTCGGCGTGCTTAAATACCGGAAAAACTCCGAATCACTCGGTAGAACGATGGTTGTACCTTTGCCAAGCGACTTCTCATAAGCTTGCAAAGTGCGGACAAATGAATAAAACTCCGGGTCTTGTTCAAAAGCCTCGGCGTATATTTTAATCGCCGCCGCATCACCTTCTCCCTTTAGCTTCTCAGCATCCCTGTAACTTTCCGCAAGCAGGATCGTCTTTTCCTTGTCCGCCTGCACCCTCAAGTGGTACTTTTTAGCTTCAGACAGTGGCGTAAGCCATCCACTACGGTAGGGACAGAATTCGAGCATCGAGAATCCAGCATCGCTTGTCCGCCGTAGCTTCAGCGAAGACGGAAGCATCCATAATCCAACTTTAGTTCACTTCAGGCACTTTAGCTCACTCATCCCAAACCTTCTCGACCATCCGTCACGATGAACTCTCATTGTCCTCCTCCCGTGCAAAGCAATCAATTCTCCGTCTCTTCCCCCCATGACTTCAAGTACTTCAAATAGTCGTTGTCACTTGCAAGTATAACCACAGTACCCTTGCCAAGATTCGCCTCATAGCTCTTGAGCGTCTCCAGAAACGAATAAAACTCCGGATCCTTCGAATAGGCCTCGGCATAAATCTTGATCGCCTCGGCGTCGGCCTTGCCCCTGATCTCCTCGGCTTTCTTATACGCTTCCGAGATAATCCGCTTTTCCTCTTTTTCCTTTCGTCCCTCGATCTCCATAGCTTCGCCTTCGCCCTCGCTGCGAAACTTCGCCGCAATCTGCTGTCTTTCGGCTATCATACGCTCGTAAACCGCCCGCTGCACCTGCTCGACATAGTTAATGCGCTTGATCCGTATGTCCACAATTTCAATACCGTATTTCTCGGCGGCAAAAGATTTCGCGTCCAGAAGCACCTTCTCGACGATCTTGTCCCTTCCGATCTCCACTCGCATCACTCCGCCGGCCCGCTCACCTTCCAGCCCCTCCATCACCTTCATCTTCCGGTCCGTGGTCCTGACCGCATCCAGAAGGGCATGGTTCGCTATCTGGTTGCGGACCGCACCGTTGATGATATCATCAAGGTTGCCCTGGGCAATTTCTTCACGACCCACGGCAGTTCGAAAAAGCAGTGGATCCTCTATCCGCCACCTTGCGAAACAGTCCACCCAGATTAATCGCTTCTCAGATGTCTGAATCTCCTTCGGCTTGCCGTCCCATTCCAATATGCGCTTTTCATAGTAATTGACCTGCTCAATGATTGGTGTCTTAAAGTGCAGCCCCGCTTCCTGAACGACCCGCTTGGGCTTGCCGAACTGAGTTATCACAACCTGCTGGGTCTCCGAAACCGTATAAAGAGCCGAGCCTGCAATCACGACCACAATCAGAACAACTATTACAACCGCAATCAATTTCACGTTATGCATGATTATTTCTCCCCGACATTCATCAGAGGCAACAGCCCCTTGACATTATCATCGATGATATATTTCCTCTCCAGATTCGGCAGCACCTTGCCCAACGCCTCGATGTAAAGACGCCTTCGCGTAACATCCTTGCTCTGCGAATACTCGGTCCATATCTGCAGAAAGCGGCTCGCGTCGCCCATGGCCGTATTCGTCCGGTCTATTGCATAACCCTCAGCCTGCTTGATCATCTGCTTGGCCTGCCCATCCGCCTTCGGAATAATCTTGTTATATTCCTCCAGCGCCCGATTCACCAATTTCTCCTTGTCCTGCTGTGCCGCATTGACCTCGTTAAAAGCAGGCTTGACCGTTTCCGGAGGATTCACATCCTGAAGCTCCACCGTGACAACCTTGAGACCCACCGTGTATGTGTCCAGGAGTTGCTGCATCTTCGTCTGTGCCTCGAGATTGATCTCCGCCCGTCGTGAAGTCAGCACCTCATCCACAGACGAGTCCCCCACAACGCTTCGCATCACCGATTCCGACACATCTCGAAGAACTTTTTCCGGATTTCGAACATTGAAGATGTATTCGCGTGCGTCTTTGATTTTGTACTGTACGATCCACTCCACCTCGGCCACACTCAGATCACCGCACAGCATAAGGTATTCTTCCTCAACTCGCTTACCATACCTGGTCTGCACGCCCGGCTTGATCGTCTGAAAACCGAATTCCTCCTTGAAAATCTTCGTGACCTGAGGCGTGCTTGCCTTCTCTATACCCAAAGGCAACTTCAGATGGAGCCCCGGCCCGGTAGTTCGCACATATTTGCCGAACCGCTGCACAACTCCCTCCTCATCGGTGTTCACCATGTAAAACGAAGTCGACACGACAGCCAGAACAAGCACAATCGGAACAATCCAAACCAGGTACTTGACAACCCGCTCCGGAGATACCGTCCTGTAATAAAACTCTTCCTTACCCATATCAAACCTCCCTAAAACTCAATATACCTGACATTTCCCATTTAAACACTTAACAAACATAATTTTCTCCGTACGACAACAATAATCTTGCCAAAATCACCTTGAACGGTCAAGAAATTTCTTTTCCGAGGCAGTTTTACTGAAAATTTGCATGAAAACACGTTTTTTTATGCCCCGCCTTCCTTCCAATACCTGCTTTTGCACAGACCGTGACCGCCCTCACTTTCATAAATTCAAGTTTTTCACTCGGCTTCAAGATAGCAGTATACGTTAGGATTAGCGAAAGCTGCATCGCCTCGGAAAAACCGAGCGATATTAAAGTCTCGATAACAGCTTACGACTGTTATTTCATCATTTTTTCATTAGCGTTGAAAATTCATATTGCAATTATCGATTATCGAAAGAACACTATTCCTTCTGCCTTATCTGGTTAATCATACCCAAGGCCTCCTCTATCATAATCTCACCGGCGCCTTTTCCCCGATAAGGACATCGTCAATCGGTCTTTGTCCGACGACCTGTCGCAGGGCCACTTCGGCAGCGTCCTTAATTGTTCCCTGAGGCCCCTCCAGATTCTTCACGTTAAACAGGTATTTGGAAGCGTCCTTTATCCTATACTGCACTATGATTTGCGCATCGATAATTTGCTCGTCGGCAGTAAGCATTAACGACTCTTCCGGATGGAACCGATACCTTGCCGGCGGGCCCTGGCTGATCGTTTCAAAGCCAATCTCTATTCGCCGTACCTGTGTTACATTGGGTTTGTCCACTTTCTCAATCGGCCAGGGAATCCGGTAATGCGGACCGGCCTCTGTTATTCTTACTGCCTCCCCGAATCGGCGTACCACACCCTGCTCACCAGGTCTTACGATATATATCCCTGATAAAAGCCAAACCACCAATACAAGCGGAAATAACCATTTCAGCCACGGCAGAAACTCACTCGGAAATCTGAATTTCTGACCATAATCATCCACCCAGTTACTTATACGTTCCATAACAGGCCCCTTACTGGAAATAAGCGATACAATATTGTTTTCTTATACGGTTGATTATAGGTAACCTCGGCGTGCCGTCAAGAAAATATGGTTAGAAATTTCGTGACAGCCAATAAGAGCGATAATATCGCAAAAAAGAGCGAAATTCCTAACGCAGCCAAAAGAATCTACAAATTTACTTTTGACTATTTTCGATTGACGGTTGCCGATTAACAACGTATCATTAAAGGTGGCGTTTGTTGTGACTTAATTCAAAATAGGGATCCGCAGGCCGGCGGGAAGAAAACGATGTCTAAAACCAAATCCAAAGCTGATAGCTTGAGTGTTTTGTTCGCCTGCATTGGCAGACGCGTCTCCTTACTCAACAGCTTTCGCCGAGCCGCAAAACAACTAAAAATAAACGCTTCATTCTTTGGCACCGATACCACCCAGCTAAGTCCCGCCCTGCAGTTATGTGACAAGGGCTTTTTGGTCAAACCCGTAACACACCCCGGCTATATCAGGCAGCTGCTCTCTATTATCAAAACAAACAAGGTAAAATTACTCGTCCCTACCGTCGATTTGGACCTTAAAGTCCTGGCCCAGAACAAACCGAAATTTGCCGCGATGGGCTGTTGCGTCCTTATCTCAACTCCGGACGTGGTCGATATTTGTCAGGACAAGAGGAAAACGTATCGTTTTTTACTCAAGAACGGCTTTGATACTCCCGTTACTTTAAGTGTGGCCTCTGCCCTGGCGAATAAGAAACTCAATTGGCCTTGCTTTCTGAAACCTTGGGATGGCTATGCCAGCAGAGGAAACGCCGTCGTCAACAACCGCAAAGAGCTGGCGTTCTTTGCAAAGAGGATTCCAAATCCAATCTGCCAGGAGTTTATCAAAGGTACTGAACATACCTGCGACGTATACGTTGACTTTGACATGAAAGTCCGCTGTGTGGTGCCGAGAAAACGCATCGAGGTAAGGGCCGGCGAGGTCAGCAAGGGACAGATTGTAAAACACCAGGCTATTATGAAACAAGCTGCAAAATTGGTTGAGGCGCTCGGAGCGGGACCCGGTGTTATCACTTTACAATTGTTCTTAACCCGGGATAAAAAGTTGAAATTCATTGAGATAAATCCACGATTCGGAGGCGGCGTCCCCCTGTCAATCAAAGCAGGAGCTAACTTTCCAAAATGGATATTGCAAGGTTTACTCGGTAGAAAAACAAATATCCGTTTCGACGGCTTCAAAAACAATCTAATTATGCTTCGATATGATGGCGAAGTCTGGGTTGACAATTTTAAGTCTAAAGAAACCAAGAGATGATGTTTGAAAACCTTATCGGCAATGAGAGACCACTGAGTTGGGCGCTGAAGTTTTGGCCGGTTCTGGCCTCGTCGTTTGTCTTTGCACTGGCAGCTACCTGGTTGTGCAAAAAGGTAGCCGTAAAATTCAAAATCGTCGACACACCTGATGACCTTGTAAAAACACATAAAGAGCCTATAGCATATCTCGGCGGAATCGGTATGCTCATCGGCCTGACAGTAGGCATTCTGGCGGGTATCTACTGTTTGAGAAACGAAGAGTCTTTCAGCACAATGTTGAAATGGCTGCTCGGAATACTGGCTGGAGGAGCAATAGCATGTTTTGTGGGGCTGACGGACGATATATTCGAGATAACTCCGGCAAAAAAAATCCTTGGCCAGGTTGCCGCCGCTATTATTTTGCTCGTGGCAGGCATTGTGCCAAACCTGCATTTCCTGACTAATCCCCCATTGAATTTGCCGATATCCCATAATCCTTTGACGATTCTGGGTGTTGGCTTTGTGATATTCTTTGTACTCGGTGCAACAAATTCGCTAAATCTGCTGGACGGGCTTGATGGACTTTGTGCCGGCGTAACGGCGATTATTACTGTCGCTATGCTGCTGTTGGCAATTCACCTGGCAACCTGGGATTACAGCGAAGTGGGTGACCCTGTACGGATTATAATTTGTCTTGGGCTTGTAGGCGGCGTCTGTGGTTTCCTGCCTTTCAACAGGCACCCGGCAAAGATATTTATGGGCGATGCCGGCAGTATGCTGCTGGGCTTTACCGTAGCGGCGCTGATGCTTTTATTTGCCGAGCGGTACCCACGGTGGTGGATAGCTTCGGTCGTAGTCTTTGGTTTGCCTATTCTCGATACCGCTGTCGCTCTCGTGAGAAGGTTGATTAATCACAGACCTTTGTTCGTTTCTGACCGAGGCCATATTTACGACCAGATGATTGACAGAGGAATACCTCTGAAAAAGACTGTTGCTGTTTGTTACGTGCTCGCCGGCGCTTATGCTGTGATTGGCCTGGTGATGAGCCAGATAAGAACAAGATATGCTGCAGGCGTGTATGTTGTTGTCTTTGTGGTATCGGGCCTGGTTGTGTGGAAAAAAGGTTATCTGAAAATGGAAGGCCTGAGGGGGGCAATTCACAAGCAGGATTGACAAAATCAGTGTCATTATACAGCTTATGGGGTCCGACATTTTTCGGCTGCGCAAAACAGGTTTGCTGATTCGAATACCCTGTTATCAAAACTTTGAAGCTTGGCCAAAGCCCTATGTGCCGATTTGAGCCATTTTAAAAAGTAACCCACATTGCCAATTACTCGACTGAAAAAGCCCACACCATCAAAATCAATTACGCTAAAACCCGCTTCTGCCAGCAGCTTTTGGAGCTTTGGTCGGCTGAAATGCTCGTGCCATCGCCTCTTCGCCGATACATCTCCGATTAGACCATCCGGATTCGACACATACCGGTATTCATATTCTTCTCGCGAGTGTTTAAGACAGTAATACCACCGATGCAATCTCGGAAATCGAAACTTGAAATTACCCATATCCAAAAACGAAAACAAATGCCGCCCCGGCACCGTAACTACCAGTTTTCCTCCGTCCTTCAGTACTCGGTTCAGCTCGATAAGAAGCTCAGTCTGCTCATAAACGTGCTCAAGCACGTCCAAAATAGTTATTGAATTAAACGCAGCATCATCGAACGGCAGGTTTCTCGCCTCGTTTATTTTTATAATCTCCAGTTCAGGGAAAAGTTCCTGGCCCTGCCTAACAGCTTCCGCAGATACATCAACGCCGACTAATCGCCCGCTCTTTTTGTCCTTCAGCTTATTTAGAAATTCTCCTTTATTACAGCCAAAGTCAAGGTGTGCGGCCGCCCCTGCCGGTACATATTCCCACGCAAAACACCAGCGATTATACCGATAAGGATTGTTCGGACTTATTTTGGTATGCATATCAAGTTCTATTGTGTCTGTTTTCCAACTACACGCCAGATAATACCTGCCGGCTCAAAGCCGTATCGCTCCAGTAAAAAGTTAGGGCAATATCCAGCAATTGGTGAGACCACATAAACAGGCCTTTCACTGAGTAATTTTTCTATGGTGTTTTCATTGAATTCCGGCGAACCTTCGCTGCTGATTAGCCTAGATATAATCTTGATGTCCCCGCCTCTCCCTTGGACCTCTTGAGAATACAGCAGCGGCGGTACTGTAGTGGTATCGGCCCAGATTACTGCACCCTCATCCACCGTGTCGAAAACTTCATTAGCGAACAGCTCCGGGCTGTCGCTGCCTGTCCGCCAGGGCCGGAGAAACCATGTATACTCATTGCGGTAGGCAATCTTCCTTTTTATAGGAAGCTTAAACTGCAATTTTTCCGCCGTTGCAGGAGCGATGATATAAGCTGGAATCGGCAGCAGAGCTAAGACAAAAACCAGGTAAGGTAAAATCTTATGATGGGGCAGACCAATAAAGAAATCAATCCCAACACCGAACAGGATGCAAGCCAGGCAATAAAAGGGTATGAAAAACGCATATCTGTCCGGCACGGTATATCGAAAAGCGAATACAAAAAAAAGAGCTGACAATGCCAGAAGGATATTCTTAAAACCGCGGCCCGGCGATACCTTCTTCAGCCCGTAGAGACCCGCAAAGAAAAATATCACGTTGGGCGTCGGGAAATTGTATGCCATAAGTATCAGGTTTTCTTTGATAAGCTTAGCCGACAGACCTATGTTAAAAACATTACTTTGCCACCTGTTACCGAAGAGTGCTGAGGCTAAGGTTGCTGTAAAATCACCTGTGTGAATACAGTTTTTTATAATGAGGTATTCATACGGGGCTGCACCGATGACCCATAGCCCGACAATGACTCCAAGGTCTCTTATTCTAATTTGTTTTTGAACTAATAAAACTACCAAAAAAACCAGATAGCAAACAAAGCCCATAGAAGCAAACATATGGGTGGCGATTGCCAGGCCGTTGAAAAGACCCAACAGATATAGAAAGACAACTCGTTTCGTTTTAACGTACTGCAGCAGCATCAGCAATTCAGCCAATAATAGTGCCGCATACAAAGTATAGTCTTCTGCAATCACAGCGTGCCGCCAGAACGTATGGGACAGGGCTAATGTGATAACGGCAACTATCGCAGGCAAATTCTTCTTCAACCACAATCGCAGCAGCAAAAAAAGATTCGCAACGGCAAATGCCCCCGCAACCGCTGAAATCAAATTTATCCTGTATCCGAATTCACCAAGGGGTATATATTTCACGCCTATGCCGATAATGTGATAGAGCGGATGCGAAAGAGCTAAGCCAAGTTTGCCTTCGATATCGTTGTGCCAGATTCGGTATTGATATATCCCACTGTCCTGCCAGAGCGGCCCCGGCGCGCAGGTCGCTGCATAAAGCACAACCGCCGCTAAAAACACAACGATGTAACCGACTTTGATATTGCTAAAAATTGACGATTTCATATTCGAGTTTACGATTGATTAAATGGTTATTGTCAGGTACTGAGTGTCGGCAGTAAACCGTATCACTCCTTCATAAACAAAAGGTATAAGCAGAGTATCGCCTGCCTTGAATTCGACGGGGCCTTGTTCGGACGCCGTAATTGTTCCGGCGCCCGTTAAAATGACCATCGTTTTCATCTTTCCGGGAGAAAGCAGCAGCTCACAGTTTTCAGCTTGGTGCCCCTTATCTATCTTGAAGTATTCGCAATCCACCAGCCGACCTATCGTTGTCACCGAGAGATTATCGCCCGATGCATCAAAGTGTATGCTTTCCAGCGCTTCTTCGATATGAAGCTGTCTTGGTTTGCCGTTATCGCCGACTCTATTGAAGTCGAAAACCCGGTAGGTCGTATCCGATGGTGTTTGAATCTCAGCTATCAATAGACCTGCCCCGATACTGTGAGCGGTGCCTGCTGGAAGGAAATGGCACTGGCCGGCCTCAACTGCTACTTCTGCCAACAGCTCTGCGACATTGCCCTTTTTAACAGCATTTGCAAATTTGTCTTTCGTTACCCCTTTTTTCAGCCCTTTATAAATTACCGCTCCAGGCTCAGCAGAAATAATATACCAGCACTCGGTTTTTGGTTCTCCTTTTCCTAATCGCACACACGTCTGTTCATCAGGGTGGACCTGCACGCTCAGGATATCCTTGGCGTCGAGAAATTTAATTAACAATGGAAAAGGGGACGAGAAATTTCCATCGCCTGTTATTTCTTTCGGGTAATCTTGAATTACTGAGCTAAGAGTTCGACCGGCCAATTCACCGTTTGAGATTACGGATTTGTCGTCCGGCAAATCGGCCAACTCCCAGCTCTCACCGATTTTTTTGCCGGCGGCAATATCCTTACCAAAATCTCGAAGCCTCTGGCCGCCCCATATTCGCTGCTTCAATATCGGGCGAAATTTTAGCGGGTATAATTTCATCAGCCGGATTCTAATGCATCGATGACGGCCCGTCCAGATTTACCTGCCCTTTTTCCCGCCGCAGCGGGGGCACAGGCCCTCGAGCCGAACCTGCTGGCGATGAATTACAAAGCCTTTCTTCAACCCATCAACAATAGAAACTGACAGTCCCACAAGGCAGCTTATGACTCCGCACTTTTTACAGGCAAAGTGAGGATGACACTGGCTTTCAGTGCACCTGTCGGCCAGCTCGAAATGCCACGCACGTTTCTGCATAAAGGCCTTATGCACCAGCCCGGCCTTGCAGAACCTTTCAAGTGTGCGATAAATGGTGACCTTGTTTGGGACAGCATCTGCAAGTTTGGCGGCAATCTGGTCCTGCGTCAGCGGCTTGCCGGCCCTCAGCAGAACGCTTAGAATCGTCACCCTCGGCCCCGTCCGGCGCAGACCCACAGAGCGAAGCAGGTTCTCGATTCTCAGCCTTGTTTCGGATTTCATTTGCCATTCTCCCCTTGTTCTCCCAGATGCGCGTGACTGTGATGGACGTGCTCCGGACAGGGACCGGCAAGGGCGATATCAGACTTGACGAACAATAGCGGGAAAATGATGTCGCTGATACAGCAGGGCAGCCAAACAGCTATAAACAGTGTTGCAAATATTCCAGTGGCAACTGCGATTGTGAGCCCGGACTGCATATTCATCAGCAAATATGATGATGACGCCCACGTGCTTATCAAAACATGTCCGGCGTGTGGAATTTTGGTCCGCGGAAGAAAATACGCGATAAAGATTCCCAATAACGCCGCCGGATTGATAATATACCATTCTTCGATAAAACCAAGGTGAATCCCGTGTTCGTCGCCCTCATGTATCGTCGTTGTGTGTGCCTCATCTGCCGAAGTCGCTTCGGAATGATGCAGTTGGTCGTGCGTCGGAACGTTCAAACCCAATAGGTCCGCGCCGATATGGGGTATCACTATATCACTGAGCGTAGCTATCCCGACGGAGCCGACAAAACCAACGACCAGCACGAGAAGAAACCGTTTCTTTGCAGCATGAAGCTGGAACATCGATGCAGTAACAATCGCGCTTAGAACAACATGGGTAGGGTGGAAAATTCCAAACAGCGTATGCCTGCTGCCGCCGCTGATATTTCTTAAAAGAAGCATAAAACTGATACCCAATACCGCACCAAAAAGTGTAAACGGCGCATGTCCCTTTAGTTCCACGAGGATATGTTTTGCTTTTTCTTTTACTGACATCTCTAAAATCCTTACCTTTTGAGCAGCAAAAATTACACTCTTAATATTACAGCATTATCCTGCTAAATGCAACTAAGTTGCAAATATTTTTCGCGATTGTTTTGGTTGTCGACTTGCGGCTTCCGCCATTATGGGCAAATGCAAGGCCGGTTACTGCTATTGCAACCCAAAAAGCCATTGCGGATTTTGTTTGAGGTGGGTAAATTAGGGCCTCTATTGAAAACAGCAGGCTTTTTGGAGCAAATGAACATGATGACTATAAATAAGCAGACAACGAAGAAGATTCTTTTATTGCTGGTCCTGGCGACTTTGGTGATTTGTTGTGGTTGCCAGAGCACCCGTGCACCGGCTCGGCCGCTCATCGGAATTACCAGCGTCTATAGCGCAAATAACAAAAGCGGCAAGACTTCGGTAAATTTCGCTTATATAAAAGCAATCACCGAGACCGGCGGCACTCCCCTAATTCTGCCGACCGTCTCCGAAGAAGAAATTTTGCATCGATATGTAGATGAGCTGGATGGTTTGGTGCTGGTGGGCGGTGACGATATTCCCCCTTCCGCCTATGGCCAACAGCCACACGAAACGGTCAAAATTATGCCCACCCAGCGCTATAACTTTGAAAGAAACTTAATCTCTCTCTGGTGGACCCGCGGCAAACCCCTCCTGGGCATCTGTCTTGGAATGCAGTTTACAAACGTCGTGGCAGGCGGCTCGCTCATCCAGGACATCCCCTCCCAGGTGGGTACAAAGGTAAAACATCGCGGCTACCATAATGTAAAGATTGACCCGAAAAGCTCCCTGGCAAAAATCCTCGGCTCCGACCAGGCCTACGTTTACTCGAACCATCACCAGGCCGTCAAAGACCTCGGCAGAAATTTGAAAATTATCGCCCGAAGCGAAGACGGCGTTGTTGAGGCCCTGGAACGAACCGATGGAAAGTTCGGCCTCTTTGTCCAGTGGCACCCCGAGGCAAGCGATAACATCGAGCAGCGAAATGCTATCTACGGCGCTTTGGTTCGTGCGTGCGCCGCACGAATTAAGAGTTCTCCATAAAGAATAAAGGATAACTAACACAGAAATGAAGATTGTTGAAGCAACATCGGGTCTTGCGGAATTGGCGACAGTGGAAAAAGGCTGCGTGCTGACCATTGGAAACTTCGACGGCGTCCACATCGGCCATCAGGAAATCTTGAGCGCAGCCAAACAAACCGCTGAAGAAAGGCGGACGCAATTGTTGGTAATGACCTTCGAGCCGCATCCTCTCATTGTCTTACATCCGCACCAAAAGCCCGGCATTTTAACGTCCCTTGAATTGAAAAAGCATCTTCTTGCCGAAGCCGGTGTCGATTGCCTTTTAGTCGTAAAAAGCACTCCCGAACTTTTGAGTCTTTCGCCCGATGAATTTGTAGAGCAGTTTATTACTAAAGGTACCCAGCCCAGCGTAGTAGTTGAGGGTGAAAGCTTTAACTTCGGAGCCGGTCGAGGCGGCAGTGTGCTTACACTGCAGCAGTTGGGGCCCGGAAAGGGCTTTGAGGTCATTGTAATCGAAGCCAAAAATGCTAAACTCTCAACCGGCCAAATGGCCAAAGTCTCAAGCACGCTCATTCGCAATATGCTCAAAAACGGCAGTGTAGCTGACGCCGCCGTTGGATTAGGCAGACCTTACCGGCTGCTCGGCCAGGTCATTCCGGGCAGGGGCAAAGGAAAACAATTAGGCTTTCCGACAGCCAATATAGAACCAGTCGAGCAGCTTGTACCCACCGAGGGCGTCTACGCCGGCTTCGTGGAAATCGGCGATACTATTGAGCAAGTCTGCGAAACGCATAACAAATTACCCGCCGCCCTGAGCATCGGCAGGTCAGAAACCATTGGCAGCGACAATCCGCTGGCCATTGAAGCTCACATACTAACTGACAATGTCGGCGATTTACACGACAAATGGCTCGCTATGGATTTCATACACCGAATCCGCAGCCAGCAAAAATTCGACACTGAAAAAGACCTTACCGACCAAATCGCTAATGATTGCGAAGAGGTAAAAAAGATTTTAGCCAGGCAAGGTGAATAATAGCTGTTATCGGATAAAATATAAACGGGAGTTTATGATGTCGAAGAAAGTATTGGTTGCAATCGCGGAAGGAATTGAAGAATTGGAGGCCGTAACCATAATTGATGTCCTAAGAAGGGCCGAGGCCAACGTTACTGTTGCCTCCGTGGGCGACATACAGATTGCCGCCAGCAGGGGGGTAAAATTAGTAGCCGACGCCGTCATTTCAGATTGTGTTGGCAGCGTCTATGATTTGATTGTCCTGCCGGGCGGCATGCCGGGTGCCGAGCATTTAAGAGACAGCAGCCAACTCATCGATATGCTGAAAGAGCAGGCCGCTTCCGGCAGGCTTTATGCCGCTATCTGTGCCTCGCCGGCCGTTGCGTTAAAACCTCACGGCCTTCTGGAAAATAAAAAGGCAACCTGTTATCCGTCTTTGCTCTCGGAGCTGGATAATCCCGAGCAGGCAAAAGTTGTCGTCGACGGCAACTGTATCACCAGCCAGGGTCCCGGCACGGCTTTAGAGTTCGCATTAAAATTAGTCGAGCTGCTCTTCGGCACAGAAAAATCCCGGGAAGTCGCCAAAGCCATGCTGGCAAACTAAGCATGAAGCTCATGTAAGGCACTATATATTAGGGTATATGACACGATGTCTGAAAAACGAGGTGTTGACAATTTTCAAAAAGCGGTTGAGTTGTTCAACAAATCAAGCACTCTACAACCACCTATCTATATGGGTTCTCCGGTGTTTTCGTACAACTCAGCCGTATATTTAGCCGTATTATCCAGAAAATTGACTCGACTCTTGTATATAACTATTATATACTTATATCAATATGGACGATATAGGAAAATTAACGGGCTGCACAGGATTTCAGTGGGACAAGGACAACATTGAAAAAAACTGGCTAAAGCATAAGGTAAGCCCGGTGGAATGTGAGCAGGTTTTTTTTAATAAGGCATTCATTACTGAGGATGAGAAACATTCTCAACGAGAGAAAAGATATTACGCTCTTGGGCTTACAGATGACAAAAGGTTACTTTTTGTCTCTTTCACAATTCGAAAGAGCCTGATACGTGTCATCTCAGCCCGGGATATGAGTAAAAAAGAAAGGAAAATCTATGAAGAACAAGCTTAAGCGAATACCTAAATTCAGGAATGAAGACGAGGAGCGCGAATTCTGGAGCAAACACGACTCAACAGACTACCTGGATTGGAAAAAAGCCAGAAGAGTCACCTTCCCGAACCTAAAGCCTTCGGTCAAGACAATATCAATTAGACTGCCGCAGATGATGCTGGAAGAGCTCAAACTTCTTGCCAACAAAAGAGATGTGCCCTATCAGTCCCTCTTGAAGATGTTCTTGGCCGAGAGAATTGAGAAGGAGTTGGCGCATTCAACAAAGCTCTGAGAATTACTTGGCTATGACAGGCCTGGCCTGCAAATTTTAAACTCGTGATTGAAAAGGATTAGAATGGTTGACAGCGGCAATTTTCAAAAAGCACTTGAGCTAATCAACGAATCCAACACTATCTTGATAACGGCCCATACCCGGCTGGATGGCGACGCCTGCGGCTGCATGGCCGCTATGGATGACACGCTGACAGCTCTCGGCAAAAAGGTAAAGCTGCTATTGCTCTCGTCGATTCCCGAATGGTATAAGTTTCTCTTCACTGAACAGCCTCCAATCCTCGGCGCCGACGTCACTCTCGAACAGCTAATGCAGGGCCAATTCACCGACCCCGATTTGATTATGATTATAGATACCAACAGCTACAGCCAGCTTCCTGAATTCGACAAATATCTAAAAAAGACCGACAAGCCCGTCATGGTAATCGACCACCACGCAACCGCTGATGGACTCGGCGATGTCGAGCTGACCGAAAAAGATGCAGCCGCCACGGGCCTGATTGTTCTTGATTTCCTAAAGTACGCCAACTTCCCGATTACCGAAAAGATTGCTGAAGCTCTCTTTGTCGCAGCCGCAACCGATACTGGCTGGTTTCAGTTCAACAATACAGACAGCAGGGTTTTCCACTGCTGCGCCGAGTTGATTAAAGCCGGTGCAAATCCTGCTCAAATCTACTACAAGTTGTACCAGAACTATTCACATCAGCGATTCAAGCTGATGGCCGCCATGTTCAACACCCTTGAGCTCCATCTTGACGGACGTCTCGCAACCCAGCACATCCTGCTCAGCGATTTCGCCCAATCCGGTGCTGAACACAAAGACACCGAAAACCTGATTGACGAATGTCGCCGGATAAGAACCGTCGAGGCTTCAGCTTTATTCGTGGAATCCCAGGATGGCCGATTTAGATGCTCCCTGAGAAGCAGAGGTGCCGTCAATGTCGGCAAAATCGCACAAAAGTTCGGCGGAGGAGGCCATAAAATGGCCGCGGGTCTCTTTCTATCTCCCCCTTTGGAAAAAGCAAAACAGCTTATTCTGGCTGAAATAACGAAACAATTCAAACAGCCCGACAGTAAATGATCCCTATTCGGGCGGGCAGTAACGGGCACGCTCGCCGTTTTCGTTGGGACTGAAGGCATTTTCTATAATGGCCCGTCCTTCATTGCTGTTTGCTGCAAACCACTGCTCATCTTCAACCCTGCGAATAAGCCTGCCCTCTCCCCACTGTTTGATTAATTCTGCTGCGCTATCGCCCCTGGACTTTGCGGACGTGGTTTGATTTCTTTTTGCCTCGGAGGTAAAAACTTCTAAAAAGCCGATAAAGCGCTCGGATTCGTTTGGCTCATACTTATAACTGAATACGTATGCTTTGACGCCGGCCGGCTTTCCGTTCTCAAGTGGACCCGAAGGCGCCTCGATAGGCGGGGTCAGCTTACTTTTTGCGACGAAAAGCTTGCTCGTATTAAGGTCATAGAACCATCCCTTTTTGTATTCTTTAACTTTTGGAGCCTCGCCCGATGACAGCAGTCCTATGACTGTCGTTAGCAGTACAAGAACGGTAACGACGGTTATTGAGATGATTATCTTGGGGTTTTGTCGGTTAATCCACCTCCTCGCACCAAGTAGCTTTGCAACTACGCCTTCCCATTTCTCTCGAATCTCATAACCAAGCCAGTCAGGAATCCTAAAAGACATCTTAGCGCTCTCCGGCAGTTCTGCACCGATACGAATCCGTTCTATGCACAGACAATTCTAACTCACCACCTATTGGCCAATGCCTCTAAGCAATCTAACCATATGTTCCAGGTCACGGTTACCCGGTGACGCCTCATCCGGGCTTATTTCTTGCCAATCTGCTAATTTGACCGTCCGCCGGTCTTTCCACTTCCAGTATTCGCAGTGAAGATCCGCAAGAGATATATTGCAGCCATCGGCGTGCCTTGCTGTTATATTTTGAGTAATTAGGCCATCTGCCCCTCTTCTAACATTCCACATCGGCTGCTCTGCTTCTATATCCACTATAGGACAGAACGAATTTTCTATCCAATTATCCTGACTCATCGCGTCGATAAAAATCAGCTTTTCTGCAGGTCTCGAAATCTCACCTAAGGTCTTGAAGGCCTTTATATTGTCATGTTCGCAATTACAGGGCTTTCCATTCATCGTTCGAGATATCGAATAGCTGCGCAGAAGTTCGCTGCTGTCGGTCTTGCACTTGAACAGATCTGTACTGCGCCCGGCGTAAGGCCACCACAACATCCCACTTTTGATAGCTTCTTCTGTACCACCCACAGGGTTGTCGGCTGGTATCAGGGTCCCATCGGCAACCCAATGGTTGGCTCCCTTATCATTCCATTTCGTGTCCGCTGAACATAGATTGTCTTCATTGTCCGTAGCATACATATACCACGCCAAGGATAGCTGCCTCATGTTGGATAGGCACACCACCCGCTGGCCCTGTTCTCTGGCACGATTCAGCGATGGAAGAAGCATAGACATAAGTGTCGCCATGATGGATATCGTCACAAGCAGTTCAATTAACGTAAAACCTCTCTGCCCAACCTCCCGAACATTATTTTGTTTCTGCTCGCTCATCTGGCTCCCCTTGTTGTTAAAGAATGAAATGGCTGCGAAAAAGCTATTTTACTCAATTTTTATTATACACTTAATCCCAGACTTAAGCAACAAAAATTTCCCCCGGCTTGAGCGTTTTACCAATAAAATCCAAAATCTCCGCCAACGCTGGGCTCGCCGGCGTCAATCCTTTGCGCCCCGTGCAGTAGTCTCTTGGACAGCAGATTTCTCAGGCCAGTCCCAGTTGTTCAAATCATCACTCCATGCAATCCCTAAAGAGCAATTGGCATCCACGTTGTCCTGTGTTTTATTCTTGCCCGGCCCGCCGCCATGAAAAAACATCACGTACTTTCCAATGCGTCTCTCTTTTCGCAAATCCAGCACAACTCCCGCCGTGATTCTGGTTTCCGCCCACCGCCACTGCTTCTGGCCGAGCGTGATTAGCCCGTCCACATCTCGCCATTGTTTCAAATCCTTCGAACGCTTCACTCCGATGCCATTGCCGGGAGAATGAAAGAGCACATATTCATCACCGTCAATGAGAACGCACACATTTTCACCACTGTCGGCCCGCCCGAAATAAGTCCAGTTCTTCATGTCATAAGACCACGATAGACTCACCCCACTCTGCTTATAAAAGCACCACCACTTGCCCGGTTTGTCCTTATCTTCAATAAGGTACGGGTCAATCATCCGCCCCATTTCCTCCACAGCGACCCCCGGCCCCTTGACACGCAGCAGCTCCGGCTCGCTCCAGCGAACCAGGTCCTTACTCCGCATGATAAACAAACGCGCGCTCCCGTCCGCCCACCGCAGCCGCTCACCCCGTCTATATTTCAACCGCGGATACGTCTGCAAACACAGAATCCATTCGTCCCCGAAGCGCACCACATTACCGGGACTCGAAAAGTTTAGATGCTGCCCCTTCGGCGTGATAATCCTCGGCGCCGACCAATCCTGCAAATCGCACGATGTACTGACCGCCGTGTACGAATAGATAAGCCCGTCGGCCTCCGTTCGCACAAGCGTATAAAACAGATAAAACTTCCCGGCTTGATACAGCGCAGCCGGGTCACGAAAAGCCCTCTTGGGATCCCCCCGCAGAACGATAGCAGACTTGAGCTTGGTAAACTCAATCGCCGAACCAACCTCCGCACTCGAACCCGACACTACATGAACGATAACCAGCCCAAGAAATAACACTGTAAAGAATACTTTGTTATCAAGCGTCATTCTCTCAAACTCATATCTTCTCCCCGGTTCGCTTAATCGACTAATCACCCGTTTTCTGACCTTTGCCCGTCCATCGCAGCGCGATATATGGAACGAGAAAGAACACAAAGATAAAAAGTTTCAGCAGTCCCATCCCGCAGTAGTGGATTACCTGGAATTGACGCCCGGTGATTTGTTTAAACATGCTGCCGTGGACATCGTAGATCAACCCACCTGCGACTAAGAAAAACACGAACCAAATCATCAACACCACAAACCCAATGATGAAACATCTCAGCAGCACACCTTCAACAAACTTCCTGTCCATTTCTATATACCTCCAATTCTGTCTCTTTTGCCAGTCTGAATCCCACTGAATAAATCTCAACTATCAACCACAAAATGTCCATACGGATTCTTGTATCATAGCACCGGCAGGATAACTTTCAACAGGGATTCTAAAAGGAGTCGCTTTGATATGCTCGCCAACCTTCTGACAGACTAAGCCCGCCCTGGACTTTTCGGCCCTGGTTTACCCCGGTTTTTTCAAACTGCTCTAATCGTATAAGTCCGTCTGATTGGCGCTATTTTGCCTTGCTCTGCGCCTGCTTTAAATGGAGATATACCTTCAAAACAGATCATGTTATAAGCTGACAGTGTCTGGATAGGCTAAGAAGGATAGTGTTCTCTGTATATAATGATAATATGTCTTTTAAGCCGAGATCGACGCGTTCAAGTGTTTTCCTGCATGCAGGAAAACACTTGGCCCTCTCTCCTAGCCAAATCCCTTAACCTGTACCACTTCTGCTGACGGGAAACATATAGCCAGCCGAGCCAATGAGGCGAAGAGAAGCGCTTGCTTCATCGGAAGGTTATCTCCAGTTTATTTTGGCAGTCTTTTTTTCCAGGTCCACAAATACCGAGGCGTGGGCAAATTCACGTTGGTAAGTCCAGCCTTTTCGGATGGCCTCGCCCTTCGGTGCTCCCAGCGGCTTGTCAAACTCCGGATACCAGTCGAACGTGCCGTAATCACCAAGCCAACCCCAGGTATAGCAAAAATAGCAGTTCGGTCCGGCCCCCACCAGGAAACAGGCCAGCGGGAAGGTGATGCGTTCGCTGGCCACGCGATGCAGTTCGTCATGCGGCTTCATCATCATCTCTTTGTCGCTCCACCACGTAAAGCCCGGCCACGCCTTAAAGACGATGATTTTGCCGTCTTGAGCGGCCTTGCGCATTACCTTAAGAGTGTTGGCCATATATTCCTTGCTTTGCTGCCTGATGTTCGCATCACGGTCAAAGTCATCAACCATCGCGCCGTCGGTCACCGGCAAATATTGCTCACCTAGCGGGGGGTGTTTCTGGTCATGGCCATGAAGCGGATTGAAGATGATAAGCTTGTCAGGTCCCATCCTTTTTTTCGCTTCTTTCAACATGGCGAACATCCCCGCATCCATAACGGCAGCCTTCTTCTTACCGAACCAACGACTCCAAGGGCCTCCGGGCCGGCCCGCGGTCGCCCCATCGACGAAGATGCCGTCGCACGAGTAGTCCCGCACGGCTTTGGCCGCCACATCGGACCACCAGTCGCGCACGTCCTGGCGGGTAACATCAAAATACCGGCGTTTTCTTTTGCCCTTAACAAAATTAATATATTCTCCTGGATAGATGTCGTTAGACAATTTCCATTGCTTCTTCGGCATGTCGCTGGCCCAATAGAACAACACCTTTGCCTTTGGGTTGCGCTTCTTGATGGCGCGAGCCCCTGCCGCGATGTTTGGTTCAACGCTGCCATGGCGGACAATGCCGCCGGTGAACGTGATTAAATTGAAATGGTCCGCCAGAAAATTGTATTGATCCGGCTCAAGCCCATCGTCAATACCAAGGTGCGCGTACAACGGCACATGGTCCCAAGTAAAAACCGGGAACCCATCGCTGGCGTGAACTGTAGCCAGTGAAAACAACAACAGTGAAACCTGAAGCACAAGTGTAGTCCTCATAAACTATTCTCCTTGTCCGGGATTTGCCATTTAACCTCATAATCGGTGCTCATGTACGCAACACTGTAGGTAATACCACAATCGGAACCTCGATTTCAACACCTCTGGCCATCTACCCGGCCTTCTCCTTCGCCTGCTTCAATAGTCCTTTAGCTCGTTGTGCTGTTTTGGCATCGTTCATAACTTTTATCACTTTCTCCAGGGGTTTAATCAACTTCGATGCAACCTTCGAGGCGTTGCGCCCTTTCAGAAGTCTTTCGGCAATCCCAACAGCCGCCGCGCCGGCCTCTTCCCGTGTCCCCGAAGCATCCAGATAAGGCACAATCATCGCCACCGCATCGGCCGAGTTGATATTACCCAGCGCACCTAACAGAAGTTTCTTTTCTTCGTTGCGCTGAACCAGGGGCAGGATCTCTTTGAATGCCGCCAGCTTCTTTTGGACGGTAACATCCTGCAACGGGATCAAGCGAATGGTCCCGCGCAGCGCCAGGATCCGGACCCTGCGATCCGTGGCCGTCCGTGTCAGTTCAAGCACGTCTGGCAGTGCATCGGCCGTCGGCCAGCCGCACAGAACGGAAATAGCCTCGCTGCTGATCTCGGCATTGGCGTCTTTAGTGGCGGCGCGAACCGCGTCGAGGGCCCTTGGGCCTTGGGCTACGCGGAGGACCCGCAGCAACGCGAGCTTCTGCGGGGTCGGCGCCTTGGCCAGCGCCGAGCAGAGTTGGTCAATGAAGGCCTCGGGCGTTGTACCGGCTGCAAGCGTCAAGGTCTCGCCTTCCTTGACCGTCATGGTATGCGCAACCCCTGCCACCGTGTATTCCACCAGCAGTTGCTTGTGAATACCGGGAGCCGGGTCGCCGAAGTTTGCATTGGACGCCGTGACGGAAAGCGAACCGCCCGCCACAATCTTGGCGACCTTTCTTGTGACGTCGGCCGAGCCCCCTTCGCCGATGGCGCCGTAGACGGCCCTGCGAATGGTGACTTTGCCGGCTGATGGTTTGGCCTCTCGCGTGCAGGTTACCGACAACGCACGCTCGGCCGCTCGGATTTCCGCAGGGCTCTTGGCGTCAAGCAGCAACTCGACCAGCACGCCGAACTCCACCGCCCCCGCCAGGTCGCCCAGCATCCTGATGCTGGCCGTGCAGACCGATTCATCGTTGTCTTTGGTTGCCTTGAGCAGGGCCCCAGCTACCTTCGTCATCCTGCGACGCTTGATCAACTCCAGCGCGGTAAGCCGTTGGCTGGTATCGCTGCTTTTGAGCATCGCCATCACAGCGGAGTCCACCTCCCGCCCTGGCAGCGCTGCCAGCGCCTCCTGCGCAGCCTTCGAAATCTCATTATCGCCATCGGACAGCAGTCCCACTAATACGGGGGCCGCGGATGAAGCGCCGATATCAGGCAAAGCCTTGATCGCCGCGATCCGGACGCTTTTCTCCCCGCTCTTGGCCAAACCAGAAAGCGCCGGAACGGCCCTTGCATCGCGGCGCTTACCCAGCGCCAGAATAATCAGTATTTGATTGTCGGCCGGAAGCCCTTTTAGCTCATCGGTCAACACCATGATCACTGCTCCGCGCACCGGAATTTCCTGAGAGGCCTGAACCGCTGCCGAGAATAAAATATAATCCTTGCTGCGCAAATACTTTCGCAGAAGCGGTAGGCCCTCAGGGCCACGGGCAAGTATCGCGCCCAGAAGTGCCCCACCACGTACCTGGTGTGCAGCAGCATCCATCTTGAGCAATAGGTCGTAAATCGCGATGGCCTCGTACGGCTGACTTTGTTTCCCAAGCGCCTCGGCACATCGGAACAGGCCTTCACATATATCGAGTTGATTGGCTTCTGGCGCTTTTTCGAGGGCATCTTGTAATGCCTTCGCCGCATCAGACGTACCTATACTGCCCAACGCACGGGACGCCGCCTGTGCCACATCCCGGTAGGAATTATGTTGCAGCTGTGCCAGTGCAGGCACCGCCTTGGCGTCCCGCCGTACACCGATACTGCCTATCACGCCGACCAAAGGCCGCCCCTTTAATTTACCCAGCGCATCGCGAAAGGCCTCGTCCACTGCCGGGTCCGGTATCGGCTCCAGCCCATATCGCGCCATGTGCGACAGCTTTTCATCACCGAGCAGCGCTGCCAGTGGCGCAACGGCATCTTTAGTACCGATGATAGCTAGATGACGACACGCATCCGCCTTTTCCTTGTGGGATGCGTTGGATTTAAGAACCGCAATCAATTTACCCTCACTGCCCGCGGCAGGTATGGTTTGCCCGAACAATGGTCCCGCCGCGACCACTACCAACGCGATGAGCAGGATTAATTTCTTTTTTGACTTCAACATGATTTTATCTTCCTTTCTCGCAGTAAATTGTCTTATCAGATAATCCACGGCTCACGCATCGCACGCGAGCGCAGCCGGTTCGCTTCCGGGTCGTTGATAAATTCCTCTTTCACCGTGTCGTAACGCATATCACGTTTCAGCCACATACATATATTCGCCGTATGTACCGTCGTCATCGCCCGGTGCATCATCACCGGGTTCGCCACCGTCTGTCTCCGTGACTTCACACAGTCTAATAAATTCCGCATATGGCTCATCGGCCTCTGCGTCCGCGCCTGGTAGTCATAGACCAGCTTCCTGAAGTCATCCAGCATCGCCGGCGACGAAACGTCCGGCTTCGAATAGCCGTCCGCCGCTGATACCCAGCCCTCGGTGCCTTCATAACGCACACCGCACGAGCCGCGCCAGATTTTCTTTTCCAGGTCACGTTCCAGGATCATCTTGATGCCGTTGGCAAAACGTGTCACCATACCGTCACCGCTATCGTTCTTCACATACTTATATTCGATGGCCGACGTGTCCCACGCGCCGATTCCAACCTGGCACTGGGCGAAAGTGTGCGCCCCCCATTCGCCGATGCAGCTCGTGTGAAAATCATAATGACCCCGCCATGCTCCTTGTATGTACGCCTTGTTATAAGGCCGCCAGGGGCACGGACCAAGCCACTGGTCCCAGTCCACTTCTTCCTTGGGCGGTTCAGGCTCTGCAGGCAGCCAATCGTGTCTCAAATAAGCCGGTTTCCATGGCCCAATGTGGGCACGGACGGTATGCATCTTGCCGAGTCGGCCGAGGCGGACCATCTCGTTACAGAACGTAAAATTACCCTCGCTGAGCCGCTGCGTACCGGTTTGATAAATCCGCCGGTACCGTCTCGCCGTTTCCACCACTGCTTGCCCTTCCGCGATGGTCATCGAAGACGGCTTCTCCGAATAAACGTCTTTTCCCGCCCGCATCGCCATTATCGCCGCCAGCGAATGCCAGCGGTCGCCCGTCGCTATCAGCAGCACGTCAATGTCTGTACGCACTGCCAAAAATTCCCGCATATCGCTGTACATCTTGCAATCCTTGTTGCCGTACCGTTTGTCAACAATTTCCTTCACCTTTTCCCTGCTGGATTTCTTGGCATCGCATATCGCCACAAATTGCACGTCTTTCTCAGGCAGCATCCAGTTAAGGTCATGCCTGCCCCGGTTACCGACGCCCATCCCGCCTAAGATTATCCGCTCGCTCGGCGCAACCTTCCCGTCCCGGCCGAACACCGTCGCAGGCACAATGTAAGGCATCGCCGCCGCTGCCGCTGCACGCTTCAAAAACGTTCGCCGCGTAAGTTTTAAGTTCTTCTTTTGCATGTCAGCCTCCTAATTCTTCCGGTGTTTCTATTAAGTCGAAATTATCATTGCCATTTACTTTGTTGTAGTCTCCAAATATTGCCCGTATATACTACAATCCTGCCCCAATAAATGCAAGCCCTTATAACATTATCCTGCCAAATCCACTTGCTCAAAAACCGTTTTCAGCAATCATATCTGCGGCTGCAGGCCAAAAATAAAGATATTAAGCGGATTGTTAAGAATTCTCAAAAGAATCAGCAAAGCTTGAGGGAATTTAGTTGACGCCAAAGCCCCTTTGTGCTAATATCAAATAAAGGCAGGCAGGTTGTAAAAAGTCTGTTATATATAATTTAAGTCGTTATCATATTTTCGCTAATTTCATTTCATAACTTGAACCTGCCTGAAAAAAACAATTTGTAGTCTGTCTGTAGTCTCCGGCTGATAGCAGCCTTAGACTCGGAAAGGATGGATTGCATGAGCCTTGTCAACAGAAACTGGTTTTGCGAATTTGTTCGGGCCCTCTCTGCGCGCAGACTCCAAATCCGCGAGATTCGCGAAAACAATTGGAGGTTATTGAAATGAAAAAGTTAATCCTCGCTTTCGTATGCCTGTTTCTGGCCGTCCCCTGCCAGGCCGTACAAGTTATATATGTTGACGGTGATGCGCCAGGCCCTACTCACGATGGCTCATCCTGGGCCGATGCTTACAATTACCTGCAGGACGCCCTCGCCGCTGCCTCAAGTGGTGATGAGATTAGAGTTGCACAGGGTATTTACAAT